>JACCEA010696215.1_pt1 | contig 15510 bp, 19 predicted proteins | sample 7449851 | NCBI WGS metagenome assembly JACCEA01 (sample SAMN15323453, study PRJNA562643) | freshwater metagenome | isolation source: river surface water | place: USA:Blue River Watershed | collected 2017-08-18 | reverse complement strand
GTCAGGCCGTAGGCCACCTGGCCCGAGTACACCTCCCCCGGGTACAGGATGGGGGCCGGGTAGATGCCTCCATGGATCTGGAAGCTGTCGATGAACATGTTCTCGATCATGCCCCCACCATCGCCAGGGTCCGACCGAGGCGCGAGGCCACACGGTCGATGTCGGTGGCGTCCTGCACCACCATGGTGTCGATGCGGATCGTGGGCCCGGCGGAGCGACGGCTCTCGTTCATCTCGTCGAACCGCTTCATGGGCACCACGGCCTCGGGCCCGGCCTCGCCGATCAGCGCCAGGGTGGGCCGGTCAACGATGCCGCCGCGTGCCAGCTTCGGCACCTTGTTCCCGCCGGGCAGGCGCCGCACGGCCGCCGTGCCCTTGCGCACCTTCTTGGTGACGTTGCCCGCGCTCGTGGAGGCCACGCCCAGGGCGTTGTTGAGGCCATTGCGGAACGCCTCGCCCAGCCCGTTCCCCACCTCCTGGAAGTTGATGCCGTAGCTGGCGAGCAGCTTGGTCATCTCCTCCATGGCCGAGCCCGCCGTCTGCTGCGAGTTCTGGAGGTGGTTCCCCAGGGCGGCGAGCGCCTTGTCGAAGGCCATCTGCTGCTGGGCCTGGAGCTCGTCGAGGTTGGCCCGCTCGGCCTCGGCCTGCTTGGTCAGCCCGTAGACCTTCTGGGCCAGGAGGGCGTCGTCGAGCTGGGCCTGGGCCTGGACGAGGGCCTGGGCGTCACCGGCCGCCGTGGCGTCGGCCACGGCCTTGTGACCCTCGTCGATGTCGCGCTGGCGCCGGGCCGCGTCGGCCGCGTCCTGGATGGCCGCGAGTTCCTTCTCGGCCGGGGTCTGGATGGACCCCTGGACCCGGCTGAACGCCCGGCCCGCGATGGACGCCAGGCCCTCCCAGGCCGTCGCGAAGCTGGCCCGCTCGGCGGTCACGGCCGCCCGGGCCTTGCCCACGGCCCTACGGATCGTGGACGTCATCTTGTCGGACAGGTCGGCGCTGCTCGTGAGCCAGCCCGAGATCGCGCCCTTGGCCAGCGGCTCACCGATATGGATGCGGCCACCGTGCTCCACCGGGGAGAACGGGTTGAGGCTGGACACGACGCTGCGGAGCTTGCCCTCGATCGAGCTCTTGAGGCGCCCGGCCAGGGCACCGAACCCGTTGATGGTGCCGGTGACGATGGCCGCGCCGATGTTGTACGCGATGCCCGCCACCATGCCCGGGATGGTCGCCACGAGGTTGACGATGCGCCCCCCGAGGCTGCTCAGCGCCGAGGCCACCTGGCCCGGGGTGCGCCGGAAGAAGCCCACGATGGCCGCGATGGCCGCCGCCGCCGCGCCCTTGAGGGCGTTGAGGGCCCCGATGAACTTGTCCCGGATGCCGAAGGCGTTCGAGGCCAGGGCAACCAGGGGCGCGAAGGGCCCGCTGATGAGGGTCACGATCGTGCGCCAGTTGCCCCGGACCCAATTGAGCACGGCCTGGAAGGCGCGTGGCAGGGCCTTGGTGAACCACCCGATGAACGCGCTGGCCGCGCTCTTGATGGCGGCCCACACGGCGTTGACGATGTTCCGGAACTTCTCGGAGCTGCGGTACGCGACCACGAACGCGGCCACGAGCAGCGCGATGGCCGCCACGATAGCGACGATCGGGTTCGCCAGGATGGCCGCGTTCAGGCGCCACTGAGCGATGGCCGCGATGGACGCGGCCACGGCGGCCCGCTTCTGCACGGCCGCCCAGACGGTGGTCACGGCCGCGCTGGCGGCCGTGTACGCGGCGCCCAGCTTCATGACCACGTTGACCGCGACGACGGCCACGGCCAGGGCGCCCACCACTCCCACGGCCACCTTGGTCGCGGTCGTGTGGTTCGCCATGAGGCCGAGCACCTTGCCCAAGACCTGCTGGTAGAGCTGGACCACGGGCAAGAGGCCCTGGCCCATCGTGGCCTCGAGGTTGGCCTGCTGGGCCGCGTTGACACGGGCCGCGTTGGCCGCCTGGTCGCTCGTCTTGACGAAGTCGCCCTGGTAGCGGTTGGTCTGGTCCATGATGAGGGCCAGCCGGGCCTGCATCTTGGCGTTGTCGGAGAGCTGGGTCTTGCCGCCCTTGAGGGTCTTGGCCAGGGAACGCTGGGCCGTGTTCACCGCGAGGCTGGCGGTGGTGGCCTCCTTGGACCCCTTGCCGTGCTTCGCCAGGGCCTCGGAGTAGCGGTCCTGGGCCAGCGTCACACGGGTCTGAGCGTCCCTCACGAGGCCCATGTCCACCGTGGTCTTGCCCAGGCCCATGGACAGCGCCTTGGCCTCCACGGCCGCCGCATTCAGCCCCACACCGAAACGCTCCAGCGGGTCGGCCTCGCCACGGAGCCCGGCCTGGATCGCCTCGAGCGCCTCGGGGACCGACGTGTTGAAGATGGATGCCATGTCGGCGGCCCGCTTGGCCAGGTCCACCGAGCTCTTGGCCGCATCGTCCGCGCTGAACCCGAAGTTGCGCAGGCTCGCGCCCACCGGGGTCACGAGCGAGTTGAGGTCCTTCATGGAGAGCCCGGCCTGAGTGTCGGCCACCTTGGCGAAGTCGTTGATGATGCGGGCGCCCTTGCCGAACACGACGTTCACCGCGTTCTGCGACTCGCCGAGGTCGGACGCCTGGTCGGCGGCCCGCTTGGCCCCGACCGTCATGAGCCCCAGGACGGCCACGGCCGGGAGGAACCCCTTGCGGAGCGTGCTCCCGGCCTTGCCGCCGAAGCCCTTCAGCTTCTCGTCGGCTTCCTCAGTCTGAACCCCGATCTTGATGAGCAGGTTCGCGATCGTTGACACGGGGTTCTCCTTGGGATGCCAGGCCCTTGAAGAGGGCCAACTGCTCTTCTCCGGTCTGCCGCTTGCCCCCGCCCCACTGGGGCAGGAAGTCGGACAGCTTCGCGTTCTTCGCGCCGTTCGCGGCGGCGATCGTGTGCGCCACCACGGCGGCCTGCCAGTCGCCCCGCTCCGGGCCGAGTGGGCCATACACCTGTTCGAAGGCGGCCCACTCGGTCAGCTCCCGCGACGTCACGCGGGCAAGGAGTTCCTCGACCGTGTACCCGAGCTGGGCCGCTAGTCGGAAGTAGAGTCCTCGCTCGGGGCGTCGCCGAAACCCTCGGCCAGCTCCTTGACGTCCTCGTCGCTCAGGCCGGAGAGCTTCCGGGCCGCGTCGAACACGCGGTCAAGCGCCTGGGCGCTCTTGGACCCGAGGGCCTTGATGTCCTGGTCGGAGAACAGGCGCTCGCCGTCCTCGCCCACGATCGACATGGCGGCCAGGCGGGCCCGGATGTTCTCCATGTTGAACCGCTGGGAGCCGTCACGCCGCACGGTCACGAGGCTGGCCTCGTAGGCGTCGCGCTCGGCACCGGACAGGGCCCGCACGATGACGTCCCCGCCCCACTCGGGCACGGGCACGACCTCAGTGGCGCGGTCGTCAACGCCCAGGATGGCGTCGCGACTCAGGATCACGGGGTCACCGTCACGGCGCCGCTGATCTTGATCGTGACCTCGCCCGACAGCTTGTCGTCCATCGGGGCGCCGACCGAGAGGCCGGTGATGATGCCGTCGAAGGTCACGGTGGCCGCGCCCGCGTCGGTCAGGGTGATCTCGTGGGCCACGCCGTCCTTCGCGATGTTCGACAGGATGGTCCCGTGGACCGCCGGGTCGTAGTTGATCGACATCTTGAGCTCGCCGGCGTCCTTGAGCCCGCCGATGAACGTGCGCCAGCCCCCGGCCGAACCGTGAACCGTGGACTCGATCGTCTCGGCGCTGATGTCCAGCACGCCGATCTCCGTGACGTCGGCGACGTCGGTGTAGTTGGTGCCGCCCGCCGGGTCCATCGCCCACACGGTGCCGAAAGCGTCAACAGCGGCCATCAGTCGTCCTCCTCATCGCCGCCGTCGGGCGGGTCTTGCGCCACCGGGGAGACCGGGGCGGGCTCCTCCTGGAGCCTCCATCCGGACGAGGCCTCGAGCCACGGGTCCGGCGCTGGCCGCTCAAGCTGGCGGCCGGTCTTGACGTTCACGTAGATCACGGGGCCTCCTGATGGCTCCAGATGCGGAAGCGGTCAACCCGGTGCCGGAGGTCCGGCTCGGGGTCGACGAGGGTCTGGGAGTACTCGTGCTCCACCTTCCAGACAAGGTGGCCCGCCACCACCGCATCCAGCTCCTCGTGGCGGTGCCAGAGCAGGGCCACGAGTCGGGCACCGATCGCGTTGACCGGGGCGAACGAGTGGGCCCGCGCCCAGGAGTGGATGGTGAACGAGGTCTGTCGGCCCTCGCGCCCATGCACCCCGTCCGGGACGCTGAGCACCTCGCCGATGATAACCCACGCGGGGTTGTCCCCCTCGGGCACCCCGTCGTACACGTCGGCCAGGGCGGCCAGGGCGGCGTCCCCGCTGAGCACCGAGTAGACCCCGGCCTGGATGGCGTCCGTGGGGTCGGATGCCGCCATCACTTCACCGCCCTTCGGACGAGGCCCGAGGTCTTGCCCACGAACCTGGTGCGCGAGCCCTCGGCCGCCGGGGCCATGAAGGGCTGGGCGGCCATGCTCGACGTGCCGAACTCCACGAACGGGGTGTGCCGGGTGCGGCTCACGACCTCGCCGTAGGTGCTGTCGGCCGAGCTGGCGATGCCGTCCCGCAGCTCGCCGGTGTCCACCGGGACCTCACGCTGGGCGTCGGCCTCCACGGCCTTGACCTCGGAGGCCACGGCCGCAACGGCCGCCGCCTGGAGACGGAGGGCCCGGGCCTGGAGGGCGGCCTCCAGCTTCTCCATGCCCTTGATGGTCACGTTACGGGCCACCCTGCACCACCTCGCAGTCGGCCCGGAGGTACGAGGCCCGGGAGTTGGTCACGACGTCCACGACGCGCAGGCGCCGGGGCCCGCCGACCTCGAGCTCGTCGCCACGGCGGACGTCAACCCCGGCGTCCAGGTGGACGGGGGTCACCATCATGGCCCCGTCACGGCCCGCCAGCTTTCCTTCTGAGGGGCTGGGCTGGTTGACCTTGGCCCGCATAGAGGCGACGAAGGCGAAGGACGCTGAGCGGCCACCTCGGCCGTCTGGCGTGAAGGTGGGGCGGAAGACGTCCACCGTGTCGGTGAGCAGGTGCCCGACGAGCGAGGCGGCCGGGGCCGCGATGACCGGGGCCCCGCCCGGGGTGAGGCCCCCGCCGGGGTAGAGCGGCATCAGCCTCCCCACTCGGTGATGATGATGGCGATGCCGGGTGCCCCCGAGCCACCGGCCCCGGACGCAAACCCGTTCAGGCAGGAACCGCCGCCGCCCCCGCCACCGCCGTAGTCCTGACCTGCGCCTCCGTCCCCGCCGTCCGACCCGGCAGAGGACGCCCCGCCGCCGCCACCCGAGCCGCTCACGGCCTGACCGAAGATCGGTAGACCGAAGTTCACGGACGCACCAGACCCACCGGCCCCGCCTGGTGCCGAACCGCCAGCACCGCCGGTCGCCGTGGCCCCGCGGAAGCTGCCTGCCCCGCCAGCGAGCGCCGCAGGCGAAGCGGCGAGGCCGCCCCCGCCACCGCCGCCCCCGCCACCCGAACTTGTCCCGGTCGCGCCGACCACGCCAGCGGCGCCGACAGACCCGCCAGCGCCATACGCGCCGGAGAACTGCCCTGCACCTCCGTACCCCGGTGACCCGGCGGTGGTTGCCCCTCCAGCGCCGCCGCCACCCTCCCCCGAGCGAAGCTGGGAGACGCCCGCCCCGGTCAGGATCACCGCAACGGTTGCGCCACCTGTGGACCCGTTCGGGCCGTTGCTGTCGTTCACGGTCCTGGCCGCCCCACCAGCACCACCAGCCCCAACGGTGATCGCCCCTGACGCCGCGCAGTTCGTCGCGGGCATCGTCAAGTCCAGTACAGCGCCGCCGCCGCCGCCGCGTCCACCGCATGTCGCTGTGCCGGATGCACGCCGCGCTCCGCCGCCACCGCCACCGCCACCACCGACGAGAACGGCTCGCACCGTCGCCCGCGGGTCTGCGGCCGCCCCGGCGGGCTTCGTCCACATCCCGGAAGACGTGAACACCTGAACGTCGCGCTGCCTGGGGGGCCGGCCGAGGGGCCGGATGATGAGGTCGTCCAGCGTCGCCGCTTCGATGCTGTTGTGGCGCAACCCGACCTTCCCGCGGACCCCGGCACCGAACTTCGTCGCGTCCCCACCCGTGAGGACGTGGGTCGCGGTGTGCGTCGGGCTCCCACCCTTTGCGGGGTCGTCCGCCCAACGCTCAAGGCTGAGCGTGTTACCGACCACCGAACCGCGGAACCAATACGGCGTGTTGATCGCCGCGGTGGGAACGACCGGGGCTGTGAGTGCGGTGAACGTGCCGCCGTCGCGCTTGAAAATGTCAAGCGTCCCGGATGGCGTCAACCGCAGCATGAGGTAGTTGCTGCCGTCGAGGAACTTGGCGATGACGCCCCACGTCGCCCCGGCGCTGACGACACCGCTTGTCGTGATCTTCCAGGTGAACTCGACGTCCCCGATGGACTCGGACGCGCGCACCACGACGTTCTCAGTGGTGTTCGGCGGTGCTACCACCCCACCCGCTGGCGTCGGGGCCACGCCTGCGGCGACCGTCCACCCGCGGGCGAACGTCGTGGTGTCTGTGAAGTCGAAGTAGAGGGGCCGCTCGCTGGCGGTGACGCCGAGGTCCGGGTAGACGCGGCCGAGAGTGGTCCAAGCGGACCCGTTGGACCGGGACACCTCCCCGGTGTCCGACGCGACGTACAGGGACCCGGCGGGGACCGCCGTCGCGGCGGGCCTGGCGGACGCCAACCCTGTCGCGGACGCCAACCCTGTCGCGGCGCCGGCGGCCGCGGACACCGTGTCGGCGTAGGCGCCCAGCCGGGTCTCCATGTCCTCCAAGGCCTCGGCCGTGATGGGCGTGGTGGTGTCCGGGTAGTTCTTCCAGTCCTTCGGCGTGATGGGGCTCACAACAGCTCGTCCTTGGACACGTAGGGAACCTCGGTTTGCATGTAGACACCGCCGACGCCCCAGGCCGGGACGTCAAGGGCGTTGGCCCGGGCGTAGGTCGCGGCCGCCTTGCGGAGCATGCGACGCTCACGGGCCGTGGGGAGGAGCGTGGCCACCGCGTTCTGGGTCTGGTACGTGTAGTCCCCGAGGACCTCCATGCTGAGGCCGTTCGGGTTGGTGAGGACGCGACGGACCATGGACATGACCACGACCACGATGGCGGCCGGGGTGTCCGGGGTGTCCACGTCGTCCAGGATGGGCTCCACGTAGGAGCGTGCCACGGCGCTGGCGTCGTCAATCGCCGCCTGGGCCTGGGCCGCGTCGGCGTAGCTGATGCGCCTGTCGTCCAGGTCGCCAATCGAGATCAGCCCCACGGGGCCCTCCAGGTTTGGGGGTGGCGGGGCCCGGCGAACCGGGACCCCGCGCCCTTCACTTCATCGCCTAGGATCAGGCGACGGCGCCCTCGGCCAGCTTCACGAACCGCTGGTTGGTGATGCCGTTGGTGCCCGTGCCGTCCTCGTACACGGCCGCCGCGCCCGCCAGAGTCGAGATGAGGCTCTGGTCCTGGGCCGTCGCGGCCGCGTACTGGAAGACCTGCCGAAGCGCGATGCCCTGGTTGGCCACCGCGAACGACTCGGTCGCGCCGCGCGGGCTGACCGGGGCCTTGACCACCATCACGAAGCCGGACTTGTGGTAGGCCACGGCCTCGGTCGCGTCGAGGCCCGGGGTCTCGATGACGTTGAAGCCGTACATGCGGCCCACCATGGCCGCCCGGAGCGCGTCCCCGAAGTCGCCCTCACCGATGGAGGTGGGGGTGATGAGCCGGAGGATGCGGTTGTAGATCGAGGTGCCGCAGGCGAGCCAGCGGTCCGTGACGGGCGCGTGCGCGTCCGACAGGAACTTGCGGGCCGCCAGCAGGACCCGGCGGGTCTCCGCCTCCTCGCCGCCCGTGGGGGACGAGGTGTCGAAGGTGTACTCGTCACCCTCGACGGCCAGGCCGTTCATGACCGTGGTGAGGAGGTTCTCCGCACCGATGGCCACGGCCTCCACCTGGGGGCGCGTCACCTGGCGGGCGAAGTCCTCGATGCTGTAGGACATCTCCTGGTCGGTGACGTTCTTGAGGTGGTAGACGTGGGAGAGGGTCAGATCGACCGGGATCTCGGACACGTCGTCCGCGGTCAGCGCGGCACCCGGGGAGCCCTGGGTCCGCGAGGCGGAGGGCTGGGGGACACGGACCGTGATGGTGCCGCCGTTCGGGCCGGTGAAGTCGCCCGGGGGGGCCATGGTCACGGTACGGGGGAGCACGAGCTGGCGGCTCAGGAGTTCCAGAGCCACGCCGCTGATGCCCTTCGCGGTCAGGACCGCCATGTTGCTACCTCCACTATCGGGTGTGCGGGGCGGTCATGCCGCGCCGCCTGGTCAGAAGGTCGACTTCAGGACCTCGTCGGCGACCTTCTTGGGGTCGGCCTGCTCGTCGTCCGTGTTGGACGCGCCGAGCTTGAGGTCCTCCTTCGGCCGGGGCTTGGTCGCCGGGGCCGGGGGGTCTTCCTTGGAGTCGTTGAGCCCGAGCTCGGTACGCATCTCTTCCGCGTCCTGCTCCAGCTCCTCCTTCGTGCTGCCGACCAGGCGTCGCGCCTGCGCCAGGCTGAGGCCCTTCGCGGCCGCCACCTCGAAGCGGTCGGCCTTGGACTCCGCGCCCTCGGCCCGCTTGGTCAGCTCGGCCACCTGGCCCTGGAGCCGCTCAAGCTCGCTCTTGCCCTCGTCCTCAAGGGCCTTGATGCGAGCCTCGGCCTCCTTGGCACGACGCTCGGCGTCGCCCCGGGCCTTGCGCTCGGCATCGAGGGCACGCTTACCGGCGTCGCCCAGAGCCGCTTCGTCCTTGGTGCCGGTCGTGGTCCCGTCTTCGTCCATCGCGGAGGACCTCCTAGCCCGTCGCGGGCTTTCGTTGTGCGGCCACGAAGGCGCGGTACGCCGACAGCGCGTCGGCCCCGCTCTTCGTGCCGGTCGCTTGATCCCACTCCGCCTTGTAGGTGGCGTTGCGGGGGCTCACCCTGCTACCCTCGAAGGCGGGCTCGGCGGTGCAGCCGCATCCTCCGTGGCTCTTGAAGCTGGCGGTCTCGGCCGTGTAGGCCACGATCCCCCGGCTGGCCAGCATGCGGCAGAAGGCGCACGGGTCGCCGTCGGTCACGCGCTGGTAGCCCTGGGCCTCGGGGTCGCTGGCGATCGCCGCCAGCAGAGTCTCCCGGCCGCCGTTGGCCATGATCTGGGTCGCCGCCCCGGCCGTGCGGGCGAACGCGGCCTCGGCCGCCTGGCCCACCGAGAGCCCGCGCTTGCGGGCGTCGATCAGGCCCCGGGCGGCCGCGCCGAAGAGTGCGCCCCGGAGGACCCCGGCCGGGGGGTCCAGGGCCAGCCGGGCAACGAAGCGGCCCGCCAGCCCCTCGGCCGCCCTGAAGCTGGAGTAGTACTCCTGGGCGGCCAGGGCGTTGGCCCGCCGGGCCCCCAGGGTGATGACCTCCCCGGAGGCCGCGAAGGGCTCCAGCGTGCCCCTGATGTCGGCCGGGCTGACCGTGCGCCAGAGCACGGCCAGGCCCTTGGTCAGGGTGGCGTTCATCCGGATCTGGAGGGCCCGGTACTGCTCCGTCAGGGCCTCACCCTCGGGGGTGCGGGCCATCAGGCCAGCTCGTCCACGACCGGCGCGGGGGCGGGCGGGGCGGCCTGGCGCTCGAGGGCGCTGACCAGGTCGTCGAAGGCGCCGGGCTCGTCGGCCATCGCGGCCCAACGCTCCAGCTCGTGCTGGGAGGCGCCCGGGATGCGGGGCCAGAGCGCCTTCGGGGGCACGCCCAGCTTCTCCACGAGCAGGCCCAGACCCTCGGCCGCCTCCTTGAGCGAGCGGAGCGTGGTGTCCCGCCAGACCACGGAGGCCGTGTCGTCCACCACCGTGCCCCCGAGGTCGGAGGCCAGCCGGAGGACCTGCTCCCAGGCCTCGCCCGCCGCCACCCGGTTCTCTTCCACGGCCGCGTGGTGCGACGCCTTGGCGGCCTCGAGGGCCTCGGCGCTGAGGTTGACGAACTGGCCCATCAGCTCGTGGACCGGGGTCTGGGACACGGTGGCCAGGTGACGGATGGAGGCCTCGCGGCTCTCGATGTAGCCCCTCAGCTCGGTCTGGGAGAACTCCCCGACCTGGACGTCGCCCGGGCTGTCCTCGAACATCATCAGGCGGGAGGCGCCGGTCTTGAGCGCCTGGGCCTCGGTGTCCGCGAGCCAGCCGATGATGTACCGCTGGCGGAAGGCGCCGTAGTGCTGGGCCACGTGGAGCCCGAAGCTGGTGATGTTGATCTGGTCCTGGAGCTCGATGAGGGGCTCCACCACGCCCTGCACCTCGATGTCCAGGTCGTTGGTCTCGCGGAAGCGCACCACGGGGCAGACCCCGGCCGGGTGGTCGGCCATGCCGAAGACCTCGAGCCCCCGGTCACCGTCCACGATCTCGTACACGGCCTCGGCGTCCAGCAGGCGCCAGCGCTTGGGGCCCAGCTTCCAGAGCGCGTACTCGGGCCAGACGTCGTCGTCGGTGTAGGCCACCACGAGGTCGCGAGGGCTGACGCCCCGGATCACGGGGGCCGGGTTGCCGGGCAGAACCACGGCGTAGGAGGCACCGAACGTGAGCGCGGCCCGGTGGACCCCGATCTGGCGGGCGTCCATGCCGTTGGCCTGCCAGTGGTCCCAGGCCGCCACGTTGTCCGGGGAGCCGGGGGTCTGGAAGCCCTCCACGTACATGTCCTGGACGCGGCTCGTGACCACGTAGCTGAGCAGGTTGACCCGGCTCAGCTTGGCCAGGGTGCGGACCTCGTCGGGGATGCCAGCCGGGAGCCCGGCCAGGCGGCCGTCGGACAAGGCGCCGTAGCGGCCCACGCCGTAGCGGCGGTACTCGAGCAGTCGGTCCAGGCGGACCATCTCGCCGTCACGACGCTGGCAGAGCATGGTGGCCACGTCGGCGGCGTCGGTCAGGCTGAGCAATCCGGGGCTCCTACGTAGGCGTGAGCGTGGAGTCGCCGGTCAGCGTCCACGTCGGGTGATCCATGAGGTTGGCCGGGATGGCCGGGTGACCGAACGCGGCCAGCTGCTCGCGGGTGAACTCTACAGGGAGCCCGGCCATGAGGCGCCGGTACACCGACCGCTCGACCCGCCAGCCGGGGCGAATGGCCAGGTCCCCCATGAGCATGAACCGAACCGAGGGCGGGTTGCCCAGGTTGACCCCGGACACCCCGGCGGAGCCCGTGCCCGAGAGCGTGGCCCCGGACATGTGGATCAGGCTGCCCTGAACCAGGAGCGAGCCCACGGCCGTCAGGACGGCGGCCCCGGTGACCACGGTGCTACCCGCGATCTCACCCGTGGCCGTGAGGTCGCCCACGCCCGAGAGCGCGGCCGCACCGTCGGCCACACGGAGCCCGTCGGCCGTGAGCGTGCCAGCGCCCGCGAGCGCGGCCTGGCCCAGGGCCACCCGGACACCAACGACGACAAGGGCCCCGGAGCCCGAGAGGGCGGAGGACCCGTCAACGACCCGGGCCCCCGTGGCCGCCAGGGTGCCGGTGCCCGCGAGCGTTGCGCTGGCCAACGCCACCCGGAGCGGCACGGCCGCCAGGGTGCCCGACCCGGAGAGCGCGGCCGAGGCCAGTGCCACCCGGAGGGCCGTGGCGGAGAGATCGCCCGTGCCCGTGAGGGCCGCCCCCGAGAGCGCCGTCCGGACACCCGACCCGGTCAGGGTCCCGGTGCCCGCCAGCAGGGCGGCCCCGCTGACCACGAGCGTGGCCGACGCCGTGAGCGTGCCCGCGCCCGTGAAGGCCGTGGCACCGTCCAGGACCAGCGTCCCAGTGGCCACGAGGGAGCCCGTGCCCGTGAGGGCCGAGGCACCGTCCGTGGACCTGACGGCCGAGGCCGTGAGGGTGCCCGCCCCCGTGATGGTGGCGGACCCGTTGAGCACGAGCTGCCCGGCACCCGTGAGCGTGCCGGTGCCCGAGAGCGCGGCCGCCCCGGTGTGGACCGTGGGCCCCGTCAGCTCGATGTAGAGCGGCGGGTGGGGCTCGTCCTTAGGTAGCCCGAAGAAGCCGATCTGCTGGCGGACCAGCTTCCGCTGAAACCTCAGGGGCGAGCGTAGAGCCATCTAGGTCACCCCGAGACGATTTCGACCATGCCTTGGTAGGTCGTGGCGGACGTGGCCGACTTCTGAAGCTCGATCCACGCCAGGCATGCGTCCGTCTTGATCTCCGGCATCGACGGGTAGGCGTTGACCAGGTCCAGCGGGTTGGGGAAGTTGGCCAGGGCACAGGGGAACACGGCCAGCGGGTGGCCGATGAACAGGTTGGCCACGCCCGTGTTCGCGCCCGAAGAGGCCACGTTCGTGAAGCTGCGAAGCCCCGTGTCCGAGCCGTTGAGCGGGACGTAGTACAGGGGCGCCGGAAGCGGGATCCGGTTGACCGCGCTGGAGACCGTGAGGGCCTGGGCCGTGGCCGCCTCGGCCACGTTGTTGTCCTGGTCGCGGTAGGTCAGCGTCAGGTTCGTGGCCGTGGCCGACATGACCGTGGTCACTTCGAGCGAGAAGAAGTTCCCGGCCGCCGCGGCCGCCGTGGCCACGTAGCGGGTGGGGACCCCGGTCCAGGCCACGTTGGTCGCGTTGAGGCTCTGGGTCCCGTGGAAGATCCGGTCGTACAGGAGCAGGGCCATCGCGTTGACGTTGGCCCGCACGTCGGGCGTGCCCAGAATGTGGAGGGTGTCGCCCCCGGCCGGGTTGGTGAAGGGCTGGGCCCCGGTCGTGGCCTTGGTGGGGGCGGCCCCACCCGGTGCGGCGGCGGCCACGCCCCCAGCGGGCGGGAACGTGCCCACGTTCCAGAGGCTGTTGGAAGAGGCCACGACACCGGCCGTGCCCACCTTGAGCACGTTCAGGACCTGCTTCTTGGCCGCGATCTCCGAGATGACGTCGGAGACCCCGGTGAAGACCCCGCCAGCCATCGGCAGGACCACGGCGTCCCGGTAGGCCCAGAAGGGCGTCCCCACCACGGGGACCGGGCACCCGAAGTTCGCGTCCTCGATGACGCGGAGAAGGTCGGCGCCGTAGAGGTCCTCGAACCGGGCCTCGCCCAGGCGACTACCGAGTCGGTGTGCCCGGGCCCCCATCAGTCGAGGGAGATGTCGAGGTCGCCGACCGGGATGCGGAAGGTGTCCCCGATGGCCACGGTCTTGGACGCGGTCAGGGCACCGGTCCAGAGGCAGTTGCCCGCGGCCGCCGCGTCCCAAAGCGAGATGTGGGAGTAGGTCTCGGCGTTGGGAACGCTGGTCCACTCCACGAGGGCGTCGTTGGAGATGGCCCCGCCCGACGCGGCCCCGAACGTCACGGCCTGGCGGGTCGTGTTCGCGGCCGGGCTGGTCGTGCCAGCCTCGCCGGGGTCGGCCAGGTGGAGCTTCGCGTAGACCGTGGACTGTCCGGCGTAGGCCGTCGCGTTGAACACGAGGTCCAGGATGCGGGGCTCCAGGTAGTCAGAGATCGTCATGGTGTTCCTTGTGTTCGCGCCTAGACGGCCAGCGACCGGCCGGACTTCTTCTTGGGTGGTTCCTCGTTGAGCCCGTGGACCGCCAGCGTGACGGCGACCAAGGGCGATATGTCCTGCGACGTGTCCCGGCGATGCCAGGCCCAGGCGTCCCCCACCTTGCGGCGCCTCGCGGCGTCCACGGCGATGGCGAGCTCGGGCTGCTGAAGGTGCGCCAGCCCGCCCTCATCCACGCGGTCCATGAAGCCGGAGCAGGCCGTGACCACGTCCCGCGTGCCGTAGACGATGACCTTGACCCCGGCGGCCTCGAGCCCCGGGATCAGGGCGGCCGCCCGGCTACCGCCGTCCAGCACGACCACGGCCCCGCGCTTCTTGGCCAGCTCGGCCAGGCGGTCCACGGCCCAGCCGGTGCCCGGCCTGACGTCCACCTCCACGTGGGCGCGGCCGTCGGCGCGGAGACCGGCGCGGGCGATGCTGGCACGCCTCCCCTCCGGGGGGACGTCCACGGCCAGAGCCACCTGGCCCATGGGCCGAGAGGCCGTGTCACCGAGGGCCCGCCAGACGTCGGGGTCGATGGCGCCGCCCAGGGCGCCGGTGCCCCAGAGGCCAAGCCGCTCGCGGGAGAACTCGTCGTCGCTCATGGCGGCCCGCTCGCGCTCGATGAATTCAAGCTCGATGCGGCCGGAGCGGATGGCCGGGTTCGCCCGGGCCCACTCGGCGCGGTCGTCGAGGTCAACGCCCGAGCCCGTGTGATCGTCCGGGGCTCCCCCGGCCCACTCCGCGTAGAACAGCCCGGGGTCTCCACCGGCGACGGCACGGTCCCGGACGCCTGCCAGGACGAGCGCCTGCTCGCCGTGGCCCGCCGTGCCCGTGTACCAGAGCTGGGGCCCGCCCGTCGTGACCTTGGCCCGGGCGCTCATCGTGGGGAGCAGGGCGCCGACCATCGCCGGGTGGAGGATCATGGCCTCGTCGAAGAACACGACGTCTCCGGAGAACCCACGGCCGGAGCCCTGGGACCGGGCCAGGAAGCGCAGGCGACTCCCGTCCCTCAGCTCGATGGCCTCGGCGCCGGACGCCTTGCGGACGGCCTTGACGCGCTTGCGGTACTTGAGCGGGGCGCCCTCGACCAGACCGTCGATGCGCCGGAAGTGCTCCTGCGCCGTCTTGAACTCGTGGGCCGTGTAGTTGAGGAGGACCTCGTCCAGGAGGAACAGGCCGGTGATGACCCGAGCCTCGATGATCCCGCCCTTGCCGTTCTGGCGGGGGACCGTGCCACCGACCTCGAAGTTCTCCCAGCGCCCGCCCGGCACGTAGGCCAGGGCGTTCTCGAGGTACCATGCCTGCCAGTCGTCCAGCTCCAGCCCAAACTCCAGGGCGAGCTCTACGGCCTCGGGGCCCAGGCTTCCAACGGCCCGGCCCGGCCTATACGCCAGCCGAGGCGGACAGCTTGGCTCGGCGCTTGGCCGCCAGGTCATCGGTCTCCTCGCTCGGGCCTGAGTCGGCCTCCTCGATCTGGTCAAGCACGCGCTCCAGCCGGAGGCTCAGCGCGGCCAGGTCCTTGTCGTCAACGCCTGCGGCGATGCGGGTGGCCAGCGTGTCGCGGAGGGCCACGAGAGCGCGGAGCTTGTCGCCGCTCTTGACCTCCGTGGCGAAGTCCGCCATGCCTGCCTCCTTGTCGCCCGCCAGGCCCCGCCCTCCGCCTGGCCCTCCGGGCTCAGCTAGTGCCCGGCCCGAAACTTCCGTGATGGGGTTAGGGGGCCCCGGCCGACGACCGTGGCGTGGCGCAAGGCGGCCCCCTTCGTTCTTGGTTCTGGGGCCACCACCTTTCAGGGCGACAGATAACGGATGGCCGACGCCAGGCGCTCCGGGTCGTCCTGGAACAGGCCGAGGGCTTGGTTGCATCGTCCGCAAAGCAGTCCCCGCACCCGGCCCGTGTCGTGGCAGTGGTCCACGTGGAGGGTGGCTCCTCCCTGGGAGTTCTGGGTGGGCT
>JACCEA010642727.1_pt1 | contig 15510 bp, 11 predicted proteins | sample 7449851 | NCBI WGS metagenome assembly JACCEA01 (sample SAMN15323453, study PRJNA562643) | freshwater metagenome | isolation source: river surface water | place: USA:Blue River Watershed | collected 2017-08-18 | reverse complement strand
GCTAAATCATTCTTCACCATAACAGATAAGTCAAGGCATGATTCCCATAGCTCTACCCACAGTCCCCTGTCTTCTACTGGAGCTTGCTTGATTCCCGACCACGCAAACCTAACCATACTTTCTGTAGCTTTGCCTAGCCTGCTGATAGACTCTCTCCTGATCCCTGTATGAGACCCTATGTCTATTTTCATTATGCCTATGGAAATGAGCATACCGTACTCTTCGGACGAAGTTGCGAATACCTCGTCTTTACTTAAAGCTCGTCTTGCATCAATGACTCTGTCGTAGATCTCTTTAGATAGCATGTTTAAGTCCTGTTAACTCCGCCGACTGGCTTCTCATAGTGATAGTCTTTTAGCCTATAGATAAACAATGTCTTGCTGTTAGGTTGATTAGACGCATAGTATCTATTACCTACTAACTTATAGAACACACCTTTACCGCCTTCTCTGAAGTATAAGTCATCCTCATTCATGAACTCAGGGTTCTCGAAGAGTTGACTAGGTTTAACCTTAGAGACGAATTCATATACAACCGTCTGAACTACGTCCAGTTCTGAGTTGCCGGACACTGGTGGTTTATAGATATCTAGAGCAGACAACTCAAGTATGTACTTATACCTGGAGTTAAGACCTTTTTCTAAGTCTCTTCCGAATGTTGTCTTTAACTTTCTAACCAGTTTAGCAGATATGATATACTTACGCATTTGTGTCTTTTTCCTTATCGTCTTTATTAGATTTAATGTAGTCAGAAATAAAGCTAAACACCATAGATGCTACAGTGGCTGCAAATAGAAGGAAAGAAACAACACAGACCGCGTTTACTGCAACAAGTAAGATATCGGCGTTCTGTATTGTTATATTGGCTTGTGGCATGTTAGTCTTCTTTCCCAGTTATTACGATATACAACATCACTGCGTATATAGACCCTACTACGATTGATAAAATGATGTCAGAGATATCCATGATTGTAGTCTATGGTTAGTTAGATGTGACAGAGACCGCGCTACTCTGCCGTGTGAATAAGTCCGTTACCAACTGCTTAACGTAACCATACCATAGACCCACTTAGAATAAATAATCTAAATTCTTACCTGGAGAAGAGATACGCGAAACCGAAAGAGGCTAGGATGAACATTATATAGCCTGTCCAGTAAATGAAAGATAGACGCGTCTCTCCTTCTTTTATCTTTCTAGCCACTATAGAGACAATAAATGGTCCACTAACAATTACGATAGAAAACAAAAACAACACTGGGCAATAATCGCGCCAGTTATGCATAGACAGTATAAATAAACAAGTCAGGTTAAGGTAAATGATGAGGTAGTCGTTTATGCCATATACGTGTGTTGCCTTATAAGGAGAAGGAGTGTTCTTTCTATCTTCTCCGAATAGCAACAGAGAAGATAAGAGACAAATAGAGGAGACAAAGGTCGCGAGGTAGACAATTAATAGTTCCATGGTTGTTGCTCGTTTAATAGTGAGAGGAGAGAGATAGCTCGGTTAAGTCCGTGCTATCTCTATTGTTTACAACAGTTTACTTGTAGCGATGACGGAAGTCGGGATGTACGAACTCAATTCTACCGGGATCGTTAGCGATAGCCGGGTCACAGATCTTCTTAATCTGCGTCTATAAGAATCACTCAGTCTTCTTCATTAAGTCCGAAGAACTGGTTGTATGGATTCTGTGTGACTTTAAATGTCATGTCTGTTTCTCCTTGTGTGGTCTGTTGTTACCAACACGGTAACTATGACAGACGACTATAGCAGACAACTATAGTCAGTCTATATATATGGCATTCAAAAAGAACTCAATTATCGCGTCAATATCTACAGTCAGTCTATGTGTAAATAGTTGAAAAAAGAACTAAGATCAGACATGGGTTATCCATGTCTGATCATATATACTTTACTTAACCGCCGCAAGAATAACAACAGAAATAGAGATCATGGCTAGACCAAGACCTATGAAGAACAGACCAGCGCCTTGAGATGTCTCTAGAGCTTTAGCGTAAAGAGCAGAAACATCCACATAGTCGAACAAACCTTTTCTAGAGATATGCAGCATAGCCACATACAGCACGCTGCTAAGCAGAATGAGCAACATAGCTACAGTACTACCACCGATAGGCAAGTTAGTGATCAAACCGCTGTCTGGATCACCCAACAACAAACCAGCTACAGTCAGCAAAGAACCAATAATCATATACGCGTAACGAAACTTCATGATAACTCCTTATAAAGGTTACAAACAAATAGAACAAAGATATATCCAATATATTCTTAGACGTTGTTATTTAACATCAGTAGGTAAATCAGACGTGTAAAGAGTCTCTATATCAGAGAGTTCATTGGGTTTCTCTTCTATATGTTTAGACGTCATCTTATCCTGTATGAGTATGTACATACCTATAATGGTTATGCAGCATAGTCCTATAACGAAAAGCATTATGGCAATTAGCACTATGTTAGCTGTCTGAACCGACATCATGGTCACCTTCTTTGTTCTGTTTATATTTATCTAGAAAAGCGTGACCTATAAAACCAGGACACAGTGACATGACGAAACTAGATATGATGTCTAAAACGAATTTTAACATTATATTTCCTTTTCATAGTTAACGAAAAAAAAAACTCCCCCTCCGTCAAACAGATCCTCTATTGTGTCTCAAAAGGACTAGATGGACTGATTGACGGAGGAGAAGAAGAAAAAGCACGATGATGATTGTTGGTTACTTCGTAAATATAAGAACCTAATGACTTTTTCTTTCATAATATATGTATACAGTTATAGTAAATTGCCGAACTGTTCTTGTACAAGCAAGTCTGGATTAACTAGAGCACCTAATGTCTCTAATATGATTCTATGTTGCATAGTTGAGTCAAAGACTATTTGTCTTGTGTTAATGATAGGCAGAATCTCTTTAGGAATCCCTCCGCCCTTTACTTTGTCTTCGTTAAGGTAAATTGTAGGTAGATCTTTCTTACTGTACCTAGCTAACCAGCTAGAGAGTCTGTCTCTTAGCTCTAAGTCTTCTATAGAACTTAACCACTCTTTAAGAGCTACCGGTGAAGTTATAGTAGTAGGAACTTTAACTACTCCATATGGAGGAACAGGAAGGTTTCCGTATACAGGAGCAAAAACTTCTTCCCAGAGAACATGTCGTTGATAAGGAGACTTAAATTCATCTTGAGAGTAAGCTGTTTTATCTTTGATCTTACTTCTCTTTAAGAAGATTGGTTCGCCTGCTCTTACGCTAGATATAATTCTGTTCTCTATATCTACTATATGCTTGACTATCTCTGTTAGAGATATCTTCTTATTGTTATGAACACTTGACAGAATGTGTTCTATAAGTTTCTTACTGTCTTTAATGATGTCTACTGAGACAGCGCTGTTCTTAAGATGAACACCTTTAATCTCAATTTCTGGTTGCATAAAGACGTTACCTTCCTGCATAACAGTATAGGCATAGTAGTGTTTACTGACTTCACATGGAGCATGAGCTGTCCACAGAAACTCGTTCTTCATTGCTAGACCGAACAGATTCTCTCTGGACACATTTATACTACTTGATATATTAGCCAGTGTGTTAACGATGGCTTGGGAAGCTATATAAGCTAGACAGCCGCCTAATGCTATACTTTCGTTGTCAACTATGAACTCTCCGTCTTTATACCAGGTCACCCACTCGTCAACAGTGAAACAAGTAGAGTCTGTGTCCGATAGAAGAACAACTCTTCGTATCATGTTGTTAAGTCTGAAACTGTTGTTAGGCAAAGCCGCTGACATGAAGAAAGCTCTAAATAGTTTACTGTACTTAGTGACTGCTTCCATGATGTTTCTAGACGTCTCGTATACCATAGAGGCAACTCCGTCTTTATTCATCTTATCGTAGTCTTTACCATATCCACTAAGCTTACTAAAAAGAACAGCGTGGGCGAAGTATAGGACAGGTTCAGGTATAGTCTTTATAATGCCTATGTCATCTAGAACTTTAGGTGTTTCATTGACTCTAGTCATATCTGCGACTACTTGTCTCATGAAGTCAGAGTTATGAACTCGTATATGGTATAAGTCTCCGGAATAGACTATGTTGGCTAGAGTGTACTTATCCAACTTCTCTAAGAAAGGAATTATCTTCTCATTATAGAATCTATCTGCGTGGAAATAGAAATCAGTAGACCTTCTAAGACTTTCTACTACTTCTTGCACAGTAGGAAGTTTAAGGTTAAACGCCTCTACTGCTTCTCTAACCTCTTCTATGTTAGTGTAAGTAGATATGTAGACTATAGAGTTAAGTAAGTCTATAGGTCTTGGATAGTATCTGTTACCAGAGAGGAGTCTTTCATTAGAGGCATTAGATATACTCGTTATGGTTCTTGTAAGGGACGTAAGTGTATTGTGTGCTGTTTGGTTATAGAGAACACAAGCTGCTTGACCAAATAGACCAGATAACGCATTGTTATATATCTTCTTGTTATTTTGTTCGTTGTTCTTAGCTACTGCTAGTTCGTGGTTGCCTTCTGCTTTAGCTTGTTGACCTTCCTTCTTAGCCTTAGCCCTGTTCTTAACGTTAGCAGAAGCAAACTTAGCTATGATGGATTCTTTAACAGAAGCGTTCATGTATGTAGTAAGAGTAGGAGCTATGACGTCCTTATTCTTAATGTGTTCTGTTAGATAAGCGAGAAGAGTGGAATCCTTTACTTCCCTGTCTCCGTTTTCTTGTCTTTCGAAATATCGGATAGCAGGGTCTTTAAAGTTCTTCTTGACGTAGGCTATAGATCTAGTTCTTGCTTCTTCTAGAGGTATGTTCTTTTGTTTAGAAACGAAGTAAGCTAACTGATCTATATAGTTTTTAACTGGACTTAACTGCGAAGTGTAGTCCTTCTCTTCTTTGAAAAATACATTTAACATGTGTGTCCTTGTTATAGTGTTGTCTTATATCAAGCTATGTGTTAGTCAGTAAAAGAAAAAAGAAACACACCCCACAGTGTTTCTTGTAGACCCTAGCATACCCGTTACGTGGGATAGGTATACTAGGGCAAGAGCTCACAGTACTCCGAAGACGTCTGTGAGCGCCTTTACGACGTCAGCCCAGTAGAACAGGTCCACTGTCTTGAATTTCAAAGTCAGCAATGTTGTTAATAGATTGAACACCTCTAACAGGATCTAAGTCCTGTTAGAAGCATACATGTTATTTAGCTCTTACATAGTAGTCACCATTAGGTAGTTCATGTGAACTTAGATCTGGTAGAAGAAACTTACCGTCTTCCGCCAGTGTGCCTTGTTTGTGATATTGACTATGGTCTATGTTAGTTACAGGGGTCATTGTGACCGTGTCTGCAGAACTAATAGGAACAGAGAATATCTTATCGGTTACAGCTTCTGAAGCAGTGTAATTACCGCCTATCAGATATATCTTACTACCTGTGAACAGCAGTTCACTGTTATACAACTTATCATGTGTTCCGTTATATGTCGTATCAACGTAGGCACCAACTATCCCGCCGTTATCTCCTACAGAACTGTCTCTGAATGTTATGTTGCATGTGTAGAAATCACCAACAGGAACGTCTTCATAACCTAAACTTGTTTTACCAGGTATGTCGTATACTCTATCAGCTACAACCAACACACTGCCTTTAGATCTATAGTAGTCAGGACTTATCTGATAATTCTCGAAACTACCATACGCCTCCATAGATATAGAACCGTCAGACGTAGAAATGAAACAGGTATAGAACCTAGTATAGCTACTATTCTCGCCTATCTTATTAACAGCTCTAACTAGAGTAACGGCTTTATCATTAACCATAGCTCTTCCGTAAGAAACTGGTTCTGACAGAGTCCCTGCTTCTACAAAGTTACCTAGACTATAGTCGCCGTTGATAGGCGCTCTATATATCTTAGCGGTCTGTCCGTTAAATCCTTCTCCACCTATGCCTTCTCCGCCCATAACGAAGAACCATTTACCGAAGACTATAGTCTCTGCTCCTACGTGACTTAGCATGGGTTTTTCTTTATAGGAAATATCCCAACTAGTTATTATGCCTGAACTATTAAATGTGCCTACTACAATGTAATTAGCGAAACCTTTAGTTCCTGCTTTGTCTACAGTGGAAGAAGAATAAGAAGGATAGACGTAGACTTTATTACCTATTACCACAGATCTGGACTCAGATATGCAAATATCTAAAGAAAGACCTTCTGTCCAAGCACCTATAGAACCATCAGAGATAGTTGCATAATAAGTTTTCTCTGTGTAGTTACCGTCGGCAGTAGTCCCGCCTATAACATAAACGGTATTCTTAGTAACGACTAGGGTGTGGTTACTTAAAGCCACAGGCAAAGTAGCCTCTTCAGTGAAAAGAGCAGACAGAGGATCCGTTACTACATCGCCAACATTCATCCAAGGCCTACCGAAACCTTTAGTCACATTAACTATAGAGAACCTATGCCCCACAAGGTCAAACAAAGATTGGTAGTCATCTATGTTTACTTGTGATCCGTTTGCTCTTAGGAAGTCGTCAGAGAGACTAGAAGCAGTCACGTCCGATACAAACCTATATTCGCCTATAGCAGTTGTCTCTCCTGCTTCTGGTTTAGGTTTAGTCTTTAAGTAACCTAGTGTGGCAGCATGAGATTCCAGAGTAGGCGTTGCTGCTGTGGAGATGCTTATAGCTGTCTCGTCTGCGTCAGTTCTTATGGCGTTGCTTACGCCATAACCTGCTAGACTGTTAGGCTTACCGGCTATGATCTTACTCCAGTCCAGATCTGGTAAGTCTTCTGAACGAAGCTGAGAGCCTTCTACAATACGACCAGTGGAGTTTACCTTGTATCTGCTATAAGTCCCTGGTACTACACCTGTGTTGGTTAGCGTTATGACCCACTCACCTTGAGGAGAAGTGGCGTCTCCTGTTATAGCAGGCATAACTGAGTAAGGCAGTCTACCAGTGGTGAACTGAGATATATCTAGACCAGTGAACTTGCTGTCTACATATTGTTTAGTCGCGGCATGAAAGTCTTCAGTTGGATCACTGTTCAACAGTAAAGGAGAAGTAAATGTCACAGATCCTATTTTAGGAAGATTGGATATGTGTCTCTCCGAAGCTAAAATTATTTCCATTATAATACTCCGTTGTTTCTTAGGGGTTCATAAAATTCCTAGACCTAGGCACATAGACACTTCTGGGATAATCCCAGAAGTGTCTAGTCTGTCGCTATTATTTAGCCTTTATGTAGTAGTCGTATTCCTCTGTACCGTTCTTATTCAGATCAGGTATAAGGAACTCTGAAGGAGAGTTAGGACCAAAGACTTTACTTATCTCAGTCATATAGTCAGATGTTGTTCCTAGATAAGGAATGGCATAAATGTTATCAGTTACGCCAGACGCAGTAGTTCCACCCATGGCATAAATAAAGTTCTTAACAGCCACTACTTGCATTTCGCTTGTCGCCTCGGAAAGGTTAAGTATAGCATTAGCTTCATTCTGCATAAGGAACGTAGGTACGTTCAATGTAGCATTCTTATATGTTCTACCAACAAGTATCTTATTAGTTCTTATCTGTGTGGACGGATCAATGCCGCCAACTGTAACTAAAACATCTCCTGTGTCCTGTATAGAATAAACAGGATAGTAACCAGACACAGGAACTGGTTTAGAGATAATCACGTTACCGGATTTAGAGAACTTAGGGCTACTAACTTGTATATTACTAGAATCGACCGCTATAGCTTTAGAACCGTCGCCCGTGCTAGGAATCCAACCTGTAAGTCTTAGATCTTGTGCGCCGTCAGATATGTACGTTATTCCGGGCCCTGTGACGTAATATATTCTGTATCCATTAACGGAGTCAAAATCTCTTCTAGTGTAGTCCTTCTGAACAGACAGTTCTTTATTGTAATTAATTAGACAGTAATTAGTGACGCTTTCAACGAAACCTTTAGTGGTGTATTCTATAACAGAATCTTCTGTTCTGATTCCTAGAAAATTAGGAGTTATAATAGCGGCGGTTCCTGACGTTGTTACCGGCAACACGGCTATCTCTGCGTAAGTAGGCTCTACCAGTCCTGTTGTTTTAACTTTGTGAGACCTTATAGTGTAGTCTAATCTCCGAATAACAGGGTCTGAGAAACTAATGCCGCCAGCAAAACACAGTCTTCCGTTTAACACGAACATAGACTCATTATAGTGAAATGTGGATGTTTCGGTTGTTATTCCTGTAACTTCCCCGTTAGAGTCAATTGTACATTTTAATACTTCGCCGTGGGCATAGAATCCTTCGTTTCCGAACGAAGGATGTCTACCGTTAAACTTAGACTTAAGAAATATAAAACCATGCATACAAACAGCCCCAGAGAAGCTCCTACCGTAGCTAGGTATCTTAACAGACGACTCTGTCCAAGCACCTATATCACCTGTAGTCTGGTCTACGTTAGTTGACCATATCTTATCGGTATAGTAACCGTCGTTCTTCTGTCCGCCGAAAATATAGATCTTGTTCTTAGTGACAATAGAAGCAAACTCGACTAAAGGAATAGGTAGTTTTATAGCGTGCGGAGATATGGTTCCAGACGCTCCCCTAAACACGCCCATATCGTTACCTGCTCCGCCGGCTACAGTATAGTTATTGTAAGCCGTAGGTGTGTCTGTTAACAGGTCTTTCTTAGTGTGAGTCCAAGGCATACCAAAGTGCATGTCTTCGTCATATTTGTTTAACTCATCGCCTATAGCGCTGTACAGCGACGGATAAGTTGCTTTAGGAACAGACGCACCTATGCAAGATAACCAAGAAGAAGGATTGGGAGGAAGACTTCCTTTAGAAAGTCTAACTATGTCACCTATAGCATAGATACTAGTAGAAGCTGCTTTTAGTTGATCTGCCTTTGACTTAATAAGCACAGAGTTACCCGATACAGCACCTAGAGCAGGGTCTTCCCACTGGTTGATAGGGAAGTTAGTTACTGTCTTATCGTCTGTTGTACTAAACGCGTCTGTTATACCAAAATCGGCCAGAGTGGTTGGTTTACCTGTTGTTACTTTGGAGTAAGGTACAGGAGGTATATCTGACTCTTCTAATAAACTCCCTACTGTTACCAGACCCTTGGAGTTAACCGTTACCTTAGGATAAACACCAGGCACAAGACCAGGCATTGGTTTTAGATATAAAGACCAGTTAACCACAGGCCCTGTTCCCCAGTCGCCTCCTATTGCTGGCATCAGGGACGCAGGTATAGTTCCTGACGTTATCTTATCAAAGTTTATACTGTTAAAGACGTTATCTACATATGCCTTGTTTGCTGCATGAGAAGGCAACGAAGGATTGCCGTGTAAAACTAAAGGCCCGTTAAACTCAAGAATCTTAGCCAAAGACGCTTCAGTTCTCTTGCCGTATGTGTATAATTCCATTTCACTAACTCCTATTTTTATCTTAGACTGTTCACAAAATTCCTAGAGGATAGGCACACAGACACATCGCGACCAATCCGCGATGTGTCCTGTATCTTAGATTTTAATGAAATATGTAAGTTCCCCGTTGTCTATATGTGACGCAGGGGTCAAGTCTGGCAGTCTAAACTTATCATCAGGAACATCGTCTACTGGGTATAAATTAGACAATTCTTGTTGATACGTATTATTGCCGCCTGTAAGAGAGCAGTAGATAAGAGTCTTAGCTTTAATAGGATCTGACTGTTTACCAGGCACAAGATAAAGTCTAGAGCTAGTCACAAAGGCAGCGACTGTTCCTGGGGCATAAGGCAGTCCTGGAATTATTTCTGTCTGCGGTGAACTTACGTCTGAGTCAGAGCCAAGTGTGAACACTTTACTTCTATCTGTGTTATAGTTACAGAAAGAGAAGTACCTAGAGTTAGTCTGCACTATCGTAGGTCTCGTGGATGAAACAGATCTCATATCACCCATTCCCCATGGCACTGGTCTCAGATTGAACTTAGGTACGGTCGAGTTAAGAGGTTCGATATTGTCTTTTATTTCTATGCCTAGGATTCGGTCATTAATCAAACCAGTTTGTCCTAACTTGCTATATATATAGATAATGTTGCCTTTAGTGAACAGAGGCCAGCATTTCTTTATATATAGTCCATTGGCGTCTTTATCCATAGTGCCATTAGGTCTTACAAAGAAGTCCTTAGTAACCGTCGTAGTACCCTGGTACAGAGACCAGTTAGTCCCGTTTAGAATATAGATTCTAACAAATCCGTTTTCGTCTCCTTCAGTGTAATCGAAGATGAGTCTAAATATTTTTCCTCCGATAGGGAAGATCACGCTTTCGTAACTAGGTCTTGACGTAGGTGTAGCGTCCGCAGCGGCGTGGTAGACTGTCTGCCATACCCCCAGATCGCCTGTGCTAGGGTCTATGACACTATAGAACATAGAGTCATATGTGTTAGTTCCGTCTGTTGTAGATCTACCTGCCACATAGAGACTGCCGTTAAACAGGAACATCTGCGCGACGCTATAGTCCATATACATGCCAAACGGAATAGTAGAAGCAGAATCAACAAAGTTACCGACAACTCCGTTAGAATCAATGCTGGCTACAGACACTACGTTAGAATGCATATCTGTTCCACTGTTCCTAGGTCTTAACCAATATACTTTATTGTTAAACACTGTTACAAAAGAGTCGCCTACCATACCTGCTGGATAAGGAGCCGTAGATCCGTTAACAGTTATAACCTGTGTGTCGAACGGCCCTATGGTAGAGTCTGATCCATAGTTAACGTCGAATTGGTGTTGAGACGGATTGCCTAGATGGTTCGGTAGTCTACGATTATTGTAAGTATCGCCTATAGCGGTATATAGTGCAGGAAATGAAGCTTTACTAACTAATGCTCCGTTGGCTCTTAGAGCTGACGTTCTTACAGCCTCATTTCTGTACGTGGCTATTATAGAGCCTGGCGCTATTTGTTCTTCAGGTATATTACCTAGAACAGAAATAGCATAGTTGTAAGTAGCTACTTCCGTGCTAGTCGCCGGAGGACCTGACATGATTATGTTCTTGTTAGTTCCGGTTGCCGTAGAAGAAGCAGCGTCTTCTATACCGTAACCATCTAGTGTCGTCGGCAATGTAGACGGATCTATTTTAGACCAATCTATATTGGGTAGGTCTCCTGGTGTAAGAGGACCTCCGTCTACAATTATACCTCTAGCGTTAACCGACACTTTAGGATAGGTTCCTGGCGTGACACCGGAATTGTTCATAGTGAAAACTGAACTACCTGGCGCGTTAGAGAAGTCCCCTGTGTAACCAGGAAGACCGGACGCGTTCATAGGTACAGTCTGATTCAACTCTGAAGGAGTGAAGTTGCTAGCTAAAGCGTCCACTTGACTCTTAGGGACTATCTGATTAGAATCAGTGGCGGATAAAGAAAGACTTATAGGTCCAAGAAGAGTCATGCTCCCTAGTACTATCTTACTCTTACCTGGGATATTACTCCCGTTAAAATAAACATCTATCTTACTCATTTATTGCTCCTAAACCTTTAAATACATTACAGTCTGGCGTGTTCACAAAATTCTTAACCCTATAGACAGACAAGTTGTCAATTATTATTCTCTCGCAAATGCTTAGAGTCAAAAAGATAGGAACAAATATGCGTTACAACTACATTAAACTGGTTAACTTCAAATACTTCCCGTTTGCAGATTCTGACGTGTTTGAACAAAGACTTGACGAGAAGGTAACTATAATCTCAGGCATGAATGGCACAGGTAAGAGTTCTCTTTTATCTGAACTAACTCCTATGCCTGCGGACAAGAACATGTTCTACAAAGGCGGTTACAAAGAAATACACATCTCACACAACGGAGATAACTACGTACTAATCTCTGATTTCTCTAGTTCTTCTCCGGTCTTTAACTTCCTTAAAAACGAAGAAGAACTTAACGCCTCTAACAACGTAACAACCCAGAAGGAATTAGCTTATAAGTGTTTCGGTATAACTCAAGTCATACAAGACCTACTTACAGGTAAAGAAACATTTACTAACATGGGGTTGCTGGCAAGGAAGAAGCTGTTTAACTCTATATCTCATCTCAACATAGATTCAGTATTAGACTCTCATGCTGCCACTAAGGAGCAACTCAAACAGAAGGAGTTAGCTCTTTCTCTACATGCTTCTCTTAGACAATCAGAGGAGAAGAAACTCATACCTAAAGACTCTATAAAGACTATAGAAGACTCCATAGAGTCGTGCAAGATACACATAGACGATCTACTCAGGATGAGGGATCACCTAGTTAAAAACACTTCTGACAAGGATTCGTATAAAGGGTTTTCTGACTTAGACGAGTTAACTACAAGGTTAGCTAAACTAAAAGGGATATACTGGGGGGTATTTACACTGTTTCCAGAATACGACATAAGCAGAAAAGAAACAACTCTGTCTATGAAGATACATTTAGCAGACAGTGTTCTGCAGAATATGTACAGTAGCTTAGACAAGAACACAAAACTGTTAGACAAGATAAAGGCAGCAGGCGACAGTGACTCTTCTCTGTTAAAGGAGAGGATATCTACACTAGAGACATCTCTGGTCAACAGAACAAACTGTCTTACTTATCTTAAACACACTCCAGATGAGAAAACAAAGTCTGATGTATATAGAGCAGAGACAGTATTGCCAGAACTGCTATATGCTATTAAGACTAACTCTGATAGACACTATAGCACGGCTAACTATGACAAGTTGACTACAGAGAAGAACTCTCTAGCTAAAAGGGTATCTGACATAGTTATTAGAGAAGGCCAAGTAAGGGCAGAACTAAGTCATCTTGCTTCTCACGAAGACGACATAGTCTGTCCTAACTGCGAACACAGTTGGTCACCTAGCAACTACAGGGAAAAGAAAAAGTCACTCATGGAAGAGTCAGATAGACTCTTATCAGAGAAGATAAACCTGCAGTCTAGATTAGATGATATAGGTAAAACTATAACGGATTACGATGAGTACTTCTTCAACTACAGGACATACATATCCGTTAAGAAAGCCACCATAGACTCACTTAGTTCTTTCTGGGAACATTTAGATAGTGCTGGACTTATATTCAACGAGCCTAAGACTATAGTTACTGAGATATCTAAGTTGAACATGGACTTGTCGTTACATGACGAAATATCATCTTTGACTAGGGAGATAGCTATGTCTAAAGAGAAGCTTGATGTCCTTATAGAAATAGGAACTAGTAACTCTAAGACTGCACAAATAACTATAGACGAGTTGCTGGAATCCATACAGAATCTACAGACTTGTAAACTAGAATCTAGAAGAAGTCTTAGCATGTTGGAGACGGCTAAGAAAGTGTACGCAGAAATAGCAAGGCTTGAGAAAGCCATAGAAACGGCTAAGAACGACTTACAAGAAGCTAACCTGTCCTACGTGGCCTCTAACTGCATAACAGTCATAGACGACGAATTGAGAGCTTCTAAGGTATCTCTTATAGACTTAGAGAGACAAATCTCTTCTCAAGGTTACGTTAACTCTACTATAGACTCATATACTAAGACTATGGATGACATAACTATAGACATAAAACTACTTAACGCTATCTTAGACGAACTATGTCCTAAGAAAGGTATCATAGCCAGGAAGATAACTTCTCTTCTTAATGTTATCATAGGTAACGTTAACTCTACTCTGAACTCTCTTTGGAATTACAGTATGACTCTTAAAGTCATAGACATGGAAACAGAAGCGCTTAACTATAAGTTTAAGCTAGATGTAGAAGGCAAGCTAGAAGTAGCAGATGTCTCTCTAGCGTCAGCGGGCATGCGTAAAGTAATTAACTTTGCGTTTGTGTGTGTTCTGTACAAACTACTAGGTCTTAGTGACTATCCTCTATATCTAGATGAGTTCAGCGTTAACTTAGACTCTGCTCATGTACAGAGGTTCACACAGATCATCAATCAAATAGCGATGTCAGACAAGCACTCTCAAGTGTTTGTAATATCGCATATAAACAATGACTCTTGTTTTACTAGTGGTTCTGTTAAACACATAGAACTAGGTTAAAGAAAAAAGATACATCTAGAGAGGGAACCTCTCTAGATGTATATACGCGTCAAGACTCCAGAAACTTAACAGTTTCACGGTACATGGCCATAATGATAGCCTTGTCTCTTAACGTGGAATTAATTGTATCTTGTCTCTTACACTGGTCCGCGGCTTTAACAAGTTCAGTAATAAGAGCACTCCTCTTCTCCAGCATTTTAAGACCATTTGACATAACGACCGCGCATGGTACAGAATCACTATCCAAATATACTAAAATAGCACCAGCGCCTGCTTCTTTAATAATTTTCGTGACTAATTCTCTGTCATTTGGCCCGAGCTTTTCTCTCGCAATTAGACCGTAAAAAGTACCATTACCGGGCACTTTGACTATGCTTTCCTTTATGGCCTCCATAGAAAGCCGCGCGATCTCTTGCTCATGCGCTCTTTTCGCCACCTCGTATTTGTAAAGATACTCGTCCAGTTTGGACAACATCATTACTACGCCAGAAAGGAAGACATTATCATAGAGAATGGTAGAGTTTATATTTTCTCCTGGCGTTACTAGATAGAACATATCTGAACTATCTGTGATCTCTTTTGGCTGGAACAACGTCTCCGAATCAAAGTTATCGGCTAAAGACTTTGTGACGCTATAGGCTAGACCTATTAGGACTAGAACAGACCGGCCATGCATGAGTCTTACTATACCGGATTCTACTTTGTTAAGATAAATTCCGGCTTCTGTAGTGTTAGTAACAAGCACGCAGTCTATCCCGACCTGTCCACCGGACAGTGTGTCATCTGAACAGAACTTGTATTTATCTCCACTCAACTCGATCATACCGGCAACTAGCGCCGAAAGAGCAACTGACTCTTTTTTGTTTTTGCGATATTTGATTGTGAATGTTTTTTCCATTTTGTATTCTCCTTTAAGAAATGGATGTCTGTAGTTACTCGACATGGTAACTAACTCAGACAGACGACTGTGCCATGCACCTGTTAAGTCATCTGTGCCTATTAAGCTAGTGCTACGTGAAAGCTAGCTCTACACGAAGATGTAGATGAACTTGTCGTCCACACACTTCTTGGCTCCTTCGGTCTGAGCTATAGCGGCCTTACAGATGGCCTCTGTTTGCTCTCTGACATGTTCTAACGCATAGCCGTTTTGTCTCACGGCTTCAAGACACACGGCTTCAGTCTGGTCTTTAACGAACTGAAGCGCGTGTCCGTTCTGTTTAACAGCCTCTAGACAGATCTCTTCAGTCTGGTCTTTAACGAACTGAAGCGCGTGTCCGTTCTGTTTAACAGCCTCTAGACAGATCTCTTCAGTCTGTTCTTTGACGTAGCGAAGCGTGTACCCGTTCTTCTTAACAGTGGCAAGACAGATCTCCGGAGTCTGTTCTTTGACGTAGCGAAGCGCGTATCCGTTCTCCTTAACAGCAGCCAGACAGATCTCAGGAGTCTGTTCTTTGACGTGGCGAAGCGTGT
>JACCEA012518546.1_pt1 | contig 15515 bp, 19 predicted proteins | sample 7449851 | NCBI WGS metagenome assembly JACCEA01 (sample SAMN15323453, study PRJNA562643) | freshwater metagenome | isolation source: river surface water | place: USA:Blue River Watershed | collected 2017-08-18 | reverse complement strand
TGTAAGTTAATGAGTAAATATGTAGGGAGCGATAAATGTCATATGTAATTAACAGATTTAGTGGCCAACAATTAGTAGTCTTAGAAGACGGAACACTAGACACCTCCACTAGTATTGGTCTGTTAGGTCGTAACTATGTAGGTTACGGTGAAGTTCAAAACGAAAATTTTCTATTCTTAATGGAGAATTTTGCCAATGATTCTCCACCAGCTAGACCATTGTCTGGTCAAACTTGGTTTAATACTTTTACTAAGTCTTTAAATGTTTACACAGGTGACGAATGGGCCCCTGTTGGAACTGCTATTGTAGATACTACAGAACCAACTGGCTTTGATGGCGGATTATGGTACAAGAGCACCACTGATCAGTTGTTTGTTTACAAAGACGGACTATGGAGATTAGTTGGACCGGAAGCTGTTGAAGGCGCCGGAACAACTCGTTTAAGGGCAAAAAATTTATTAGACAGCGATAATATAAATCACGCTGTATTAGAATTGTTAGTCAATGGAACTACACTAGCAATTTGCTCCGACGATCAGTTTGTTATTAACCCTTTGAATTATATTCCAGGCTTTGATGATGAATTAAAACCGGGTATTAATATTTCTTCATTGAAGAATGTTGTTGGTAGTTTACTAGGTAATGCAGCATCTGCATCAATTTTAAATCCTGGTCGAACAATCAACGGTGTATTCTTTGATGGTGCTAACGATATTGTAATTAAGTCTAGCACTACAAATGTTCTAACTAAGGGAACCTATTTAACAGGTGCAAACTTTGACGGTTCAACAGCCACAACATGGTCAGTTGACGCTACTCCGGACAACATAATTGGTAAGGTAGTAGCTAGAGATAGCCAGGGCGATTTTTCAGCAGGAACAATTACTGCTAATTTAGTTGGAAATGTAACTGGAAATGTATCCTCAACAGGAACAAGTACATTTAATATTGTGCAAGCCAACGAATTTGTTGGAGCAACGCTGTCAGGTAATGCATTTACCGCAACAAAGTTACAAACAGCAAGAACTATTAACGGTGTTTTATTTGACGGATCTGAAAATATTAATGTTCCAGTTCCAGGAACAAATATAACAGGTACAGTATTAGCTTCAAATATAGTTGAAACATCAATTACAACACTTTCTACTCTGTTAAACTTAGATGTAAGTTCAGCAGGAGTATTTACTATTGGTGGACCAAGTGCTGCGACAGCACCTTTTGTGGCAAGTTTAGAAACAGGAGTCACTCCTGTTTTACAATCTAACACAGGAACAATTAAAATACAGGTCAATGACATATCTCAGCCTAATTTAAAAACAGATGTGTCGTTAATAAACTCTGCTCAAGCATTAACATTAGGGGGTCTTAGCGCACCTTCAATGATTCCAAAAACCGACAGTGTTTCTAATCTAGGAATTTCTACAAGAAAATGGAATAATGTTTACGCCAATTACTTTGTAGGAACTGCTACATCAGCACAATACGCTGACTTAGCAGAAAACTATATAGCAGATGCAGATTATGCACCGGGCACTGTGTTAGAATTTGGTGGAAATTTTGAAGTAACTATTGCACAAGACGGAACTAAAGCAGTAGCTGGTGTAGTTAGTACAAATCCTGCACATTTAATGAATTCTAATTGTGAGGGTGATCATGTAGTAGCTGTTGCTTTACAGGGGCGTGTTCCTTGTAAAGTTAGGGGTAATATTAAAAAGGGAGATATGCTAGTAAGTGCTGGTGGCGGATATGCTAGACCAGAAAGAAATCCTAGTATAGGCGCAGTAATTGGCAAAGCATTACAGGATTTTACCGGTACAGAAGGTATTATCGAAGTAGTAGTAGGCAGAATTTAAATGAAGCTATTTGCGATAAATAATAGCAATAACGGAGTTGATCGATGGCATATCAAGTAGATAGATTTAATGGGACCTTTTTAGTATCCGTAGATGACGGAACTATCGACACCACCACTGATCTCCGCTTTTTAGGTAAAAATTACGCCGGTTACGGTGAAGTACAGAACGAAAATTTCCTGCATCTTTTAGAAAATTTTGCAAATACTTCTGCTCCACCAAAAGCAATTACTGGACAAATTTGGTACGATAGCGGTAATAAAAAATTAAGATTCTATGACGGTACTAGATTTAGAACCGCTAGCGGTGCTGAAGTAGGACCGACTGCACCTTCAGGATTACAATCAGGTGATTTTTGGTTCGACACTAGTTCTGAGCAATTATATGCATGGAACGGAACAGATTTTGTTTTAATTGGCCCAGAAACAGCACCAGATCTAGGTGCTTCTGCAATTATAGCACAGGTTGTTAAAGATACACTAGGTAATAATCACACTATTGTTAAGGTTAATTCCGGCGGCGATACGATGTTGGTTATTAGTAAAGATGCATTTACACTAAACAGTGTAATTAATCCAATTACTGGTTTTGAAACAATTAAGAAAGGTGCTAACTTAGTTAATACTAACGGCACAACAGGCGTAACAAGTACAGATCATTTCTATTGGGGTACTGCTTCTAACGCCGCAAGATTAGGCGGATATCCAGCCAGTGACTATATTAGAATTGGTGAGATTGCATTTGAACAAGAAGTGTCCTTTAGCGATGCTGGTTTTGTACTAGGCGATCAAAACGACATTAGATTTAGAGTAGAAAACGGCGACGAGCCTGTAATTGAAAACCGATTAGGTAATACAATTACAATGCGTATTAGAATCACAGACAGTGATCTACGAAACGTTGCAATTTTTACTCCAACAGCTATACTTCCTGGTGCAAATAATTTCTTTAACATTGGATCATCTACTAGTAAGTATGCAAATATTCATGCAACAACATTCTTAGGAGCACTAACCGGTAATGTAACTGGTAACTTAACTGGTAATCATACAGGTAACCTAATTGCAGCTGACGAATCAACTGCGTTTAATGCTGCTTCTAAAACATTCATTGGAAATTTCTCCGGAACATTAACCGGAAACGTTATTGGTTCTGTTACCGGAACAGCTACTAACGCTCTAACATTAAACAGCCTAGTAGGTGAAATAGCTTCAGTTGCTACATCGATTGCAGTAAGAGACAGTTCTTCAAATATTACAGCAAATAGATTTATTGGTACAGCTGACAAAGCAGATAGAATTAAGATTGATGACGCTGCGGTAGACACAGACGTTAGTTATAGATCAGCCAAAACAACAATTGCAGCTAATTCTATTGCTGCTAGAGACAGTTCTGGTAATATTTCTGCTAATTTATTCCAGGGAACTGCTACAGCAGCTCAATATGCTGACTTAGCTGAAAAATATCTAGCAGATCAAGAATACGAAGTAGGAACAGTTGTTGCTGTCGGCGGCGAAAAAGAAGTAACAGCAGCAAAATATGGAGATAGAGCCATTGGTGTAGTTAGTGCAAATCCTGCATTCATGATGAACAAAGATTTAGAAGGCGGCACATATATAGCACTAAAGGGACGAGTTCCAGTAAAAGTAACCGGAGCAGTGAGAAAAGGACAGCGCCTAGTGGCAGCAAATAACGGAACAGCAGTAGCAGCAGTTCCACATGCTAATGATGTCTTTGCAATCGCATTAGAATCTAGCGATAACACTGATGTAAAGTTAATAGAGGCAATCGTATTATAAGGACAAAGTATGGCAATCGGTGATTTAATTTCTGCATCAGACTACAATACCATTCGTAACAAGATTATAAATGTTATGGGAGTCGGTGTAGGAAATAGCGGTTACGGACAGACTACATTTAGCACTGCGGTTTCTGCAGGAAACACAATTACAAAGGCTCAGTGGGACGCTCTTAGATACGACATTTATAATGTTTTATTGCATCAAACTGGTGCAGCCCCGTCGCTGGTTACTATTGCACCTAGCGGAGTAATTGCTTATGGTGCAGGAAATCCTAACACACAATACGATACACTAGCAGATCAAGCAGTTACTAATAGGTTTGATCTTGGCACAGGACAATTTGTAACACAAGTAATTGGATCGCAATCATTTACCAATTCGTGGTACCAGTCGTTAAGTTCTACTGTTACTGTTACATTTAACACTTCTGAAGAAGCTAGATTTTTCTTTAACAGTGGCGGTAAGATTAGATTTAGCAGTTCAAGGTCAGGTGGTACAGGAACAGCTCAAAATACTGCGTGGAGTAATTTATTATCCTCAGTTGGAACACAGGTATTTGCAGGCAATTCTCCTGGCATAAATTTCTTCAGCTTAACAAGTTCATACCAAACAGTGTTTAACTTAACTGCAAGTAGCCCATATTCTGCAAACATATGGAGAATTGAAGCACTTTGTAATGTTTCGAATAACTCAGCAGGCACCGCTAATATTGTTACTTTTAGAGTATCTTGGATAGACGGATATTTTGATCCGGGCCCAGAACCAAGCCCGGCTCCGGGAGATTTGGTTGACGGTACATTAACATTGTCTGTTGATTCTGTTAGAGCATCTGGTGCGCTAACACCAGCAGGTTCATTCACTATTGCCAATTACGCTTCTGCTAGCGTAGGTTCAATCTCCGGAAGTTAATTTTTACTCCTATAAAGTACCACATAAATAATGTGCGTATTTTATAGGAGTTCTCATGGACGAACGTCTAAAACAAGCCTTAGATTTTTCAAATTACAGGCAAACACTTACAATTCAACGTAAGCAGCTCAAAGAAAAAATTGATGCAAAGTTAACCTACGGCCATAATGGCGGAATTTTCAAAATTGATCGTTCGTTAATTACATTTGTTCAGTTGCTTATTGACAGCGGAAGAATTGAAGAGGTACCTTTATTAGATTCAAACGATGTTCCTGTTTTGGTTAAAAATATGAACGAATTTAAGGAAGAGATTTTAGATAGATATTTTACCGCAGTGTACGATTATTATGAACAGCACGAAGCTCTAAAAAAATCTAGATCTGTAGAAAAATTATTAGACCTATGAAAAAAGGCTGTTTGATCTTTGCACACAACAATCGACAAATTGATTATAGTTTGTTGGCAATAATTTCTGGCGGTCTTGCAAAAAAATATTTACAGGTTCCAGTATCGTTGGTAACAGATAGTTCAACGGTTGAATGGATGGAAGAATATGGATCTTTGCCTAAAGCTAAAGAAATATTTGAACATATAATTATTGCTGAAAGACCTTCAACTACAAATACACGTAAATTAAGCGACGGAGTTGAATCTTCAACTGTTCCTTTTATTAATTCAAATAGATATTCAGCTTGGGAATTAACCCCGTACGATCGAACATTATTACTAGACAGCGACTTTTTAGTATTTTCTAAAAGCCTTAGCGAATACTGGGAAGTAGATAAATCTTTACTAATTGGACACTCTATGAACGACATACGAGGAGATAGAGTTGGAGAATTAGATAAAAATGTTTCTGAAACAGGCGTACACATGTACTGGGCAACAACAGTTATGTTTACTAAAAATTCAGAAACAAAATTATTTTTTGATTTAGTAGAACATATAAAAGCAAATTACAAATATTATTCTGACCTTTACAGATTTAATCCTTTGCAATTTAGGAACGACATTGCGTTTTCAGTAGCCAAGCATATACTAGATGGTTATAAAAATACCGATACACTATGTTTGCCTCCTATTACAACTATTATAGATAGAGATATCCTGTGTGATGTTGATCAAACTAAGTTAACTTTTTTAGTCAACGATACTGTAAATCACGAAAAATATATTGCAATATCTACTAAAGATAGAGATGTGCATGTTATGAATAAACAAAGCATAATTAGAAACAGCGAAAAACTTTTGGAGCTAATATGAACTTTGGTTATCTAATTGTAGTAGCATCAAACAGCACAGTTGATTATTTAAAATTAGCCTATGCATTGGCATTGAGTATTAAGAATACACAAAAGCATGGCTATGGTCATGTTGCATTAGTCATTGACGATAAAACAAAAATTCAAAATTTAAAAAGCCCGTGGGTCTTTGATCATGTCATTGAATGGGATCAAGAAACTTTCTGGGACGGCCGTTCTTGGATGGATAAACTAACTCCATTCGAATACACTGTTTGTTTAGATGCAGATATGTTATTCACTAGAGATTACAGCCATTGGATTGATTATTTTGTAGAAAATTCTGAATTGTATGTTGCATCAAATGCTTATACATACAGGGGTGAAATGATTACAAATGATTTTTATAGAAAAGCATTTACCAGCAATCATTTACCTAACATGTACAGTTTTTATACATTTTTTAAGAAAGATTCTGATGTAGCAAAAGAATTTTTTTCTCTAGGCCGCTGGATATTAAAACATCCAGTAGAATTTTCTAATCTTTATCTTTCAGAACAAAAGCCAAAAGTTGTTGGTACCGATGAAGCATTTGCCCTTAGTGCAAAACTTTTAGACATTGACAATCAAATAAGCTATCCTTTAGACTTTCCAAAAGTAGTACATATGAAACCAATGGTTCAGAATTGGCCTTGGCCGGCAAATGACTGGACAGATCATGTAGGTTTTTATTTAGATGTTAACGGAAATATAAAATTAGGAAATTACCAGCAGACGGATATTGTTCATTATGTCAATAAAGATTTAATAACAGACGAAGTTATTAGTATCTTAGAGGAGATAGCATGGAAGAAGTAATGGATTTTGATGAATGGATAAAAACAGTCCATGCTAACAGAATACAATATTGGGCAGAATACGAACCAAGCACAGGAAAAGTTCTCGGCATATATCCAGAACATGCTGCTAATTCTATAAAGAATAAAATTGAAATTGATCAAGAAACAGCAGAATCAATTAACAACGGATCAACATCAATTTTTAATTGCTATGTAGATTTAGAATCTGGCAATTTAGAAATAGTTGAAGTAAAGTCATTAACAAAGATTGACGATGTTTTACATAGAGTAATTGATTCACAGTGGGCAAATGCAGACGATGCTGATGTTTTTATTAAAAATAAAGGCAACGTTATTTCTATAATTTTAAATGAAAAGTATAGAAAAGGAAAACGAATTTTTTGGGACGGTGAAACTGAAATGGATTTTTTCATTACAGAATATAACGATCCGCATGTATTACACAACATGTTTACAGTAAAGCTCAGTAAATTAATTGAAGAAGATTTTTCAATTGAAATCAACTCCCCAAATAAATTTAGTGTTTATACAAGAAGACTTTTTAAAAGATACATTTTTATAAATGAAAACAATTGAACTAGACATTGTATTTTTAAGCTATGACGAACCTAATGCAGATTTGCACTATGCTGATCTCTGTAATAAAGTACCTTGGGCTAAACGTGTACACGGAGTTAAAGGCAGTGATGCTGCACACAAGGAAGCAGCTAGAATTTCCGACACCGAGTGGTTTATTACTGTTGACGCAGATAATATTGTAGATACTAAATTTTTTAATTTAGAATTAGATACTTCAGATCCTTCTATACAAGTTTATAGTTGGCTAGGAAGAAATAGAATCAACGGCCTATTGTACGGTAATGGAGGATTAAAGATTTGGAAAAAAGACTTTGTTCTAAATATGAAAACTCACGAAGCTAGTGAAAGCGATAGGGCACAAGTTGATTTTTGTTGGGAAAATGGTTATAGACAATTTAAAGAATGTTATAGCGAAACGGTCATAACTGGTAGCCCGTTTCAAGCGTGGCGAGCAGGATTCCGTGAAGGTGTTAAGATGACACTGCTTGACGGAGTTAAAGTTCCGCCTCAAGAAATTAAAGAACGTATCTGGTGGCACAATATCCATAGATTGCGTATGTGGTCAACGGTCGGTTCTCATGAAGAAAATGGTGTATATGCTATCCTTGGTGCTCGCATGGGAACTTGGATGACTAACTGCACAGATTGGAATTATGTAGACGTGAGAGATTTTGAAATTCTAAAAAATATTTACGAACAAAATGTCAATCATACATTTGTTGAACAAGATGCACAGGACCTTGGTACAAAAATAAATCAACAATTAGGTTTATATTGGCCTTGGTTAGATCCTAAACAAAGTAGATATACATTAGACTTATATAACGAAACAATAAATTTATCTAACACCTATTTAAGAAATGTATGACATATTTTTTATAAGTGCATCAGACATAAACGATGACGCTTGGCAACTGTTTAAAAAAAGATATCCTAGGTCTCAAAAAATAGAAAATGTATCTTCCTTTGATCAAATAAGATCAAAAGCATTTACAAAGTTTTTTTGGGTAGTTTGGGACGATCTAGTGGTTAACGAATCGTTTGATTTTTCTTATAAAGTTTTAGAGTGGGACAAAGAATATATCCATGTTTTTAAAAATGGAGATTATTACGACGGCATCTGTTTACACCCAAAGACTGCAACATTTAGTCAAAAAGAATTTTTTAATAGATTCTTTGTAAACGGCAAAAAAGAAATGGACCAAGTTGCTAGCATGCCTAAGCCTTTTGATGCGTTCTTTATTTCTTACAATGAAGTAAATGCAGAAGAAAATTATAAGAATTTGCTAAAAAAGGTTCCTTACGCTAAACGAGTACACGGTGTTAAAGGAATTCATCAGGCACATATAGAAGCTGCAAAAAATTCTTCAACAGAAATGTTTTGGGTAGTAGACGGTGATGCACAAGTTCTAAACGATTTTAAATTTTCAATGCCGCAGATTCCTTATTATAATTTGCAGGAAAGAAATAATTTTAATGAAACAGTTCACGTATGGAAAAGCCAAAATCCTATAAACGGATTAGTCTACGGATACGGCGGTGTAAAACTCTTACCTAAAAAATTAACATTAGCAATTGATGTAATGAAGCCGGACATGACAACTTCAATTAGCAATAAATTTAAAGTTATGTCCACAGTCAGCAACATTACACAATTTAACACTGATCCTTTTACTACTTGGAGAAGTGCTTTTAGAGAATGTGTAAAATTAGCCAGCAATGTAATTGACAGATATTACGACGAAGAAACTGATCATAGATTAAAAATTTGGTGTACAGAAGGAATAGAAAATAAATTTGGAGAATATGCCATAGACGGTGCAATTGAAGGCAAGAAGTACGGCGAAAACAATATTGGTAATTTAGATGCCTTGTCAAAAATTAACGACTTTGAATGGCTAAAGGAAAAATTTGAAAATGGCAGATAAAAGCGTCAAAGGAGATGAGGTAAAGGTAATTGACGGAAAATTTGAATCCGTCTACCTACACAAGTCGGAAATTATGTTGTCAGAGTTAAACAAAGTTAGTCCTAGCTTTTGTTTAGCTAAATGGTATAATGTCAGCATACACATACCTACTGGGCACACTCATAGTTGCTACCACCCAAGAAGCCATCAAGTTCCTTTAGAAGAAGTTGCTATTGATGTTAGTGCTTTGCATAATACCAAGTATAAGAAAGAACAGCGTAAAAAAATGTTAGCAGGAGAGCGTCCTGCTGAATGCAATTTTTGTTGGGAAATAGAAGATAGCGGAGATAATCTCAGCGATCGTCCTTATAGAAGCCTTGATGTATGGAAGCCGGGACTAATTAGAGAAGCAATAGCAATTGGACACAACGGAAATCCTAATCCAAGATACGTTGAAGTGAATTTTAATCAAGCCTGTAATTTTAGATGTACTTATTGCAGCCCTCATCTAAGTACAGCGTGGCAACAGGATATAGAAAGAAACGGTCCTTATAAATTAGTGGATAGAAATCATAACGACTTGACATGGATGAAAGATGCTTCCATGCCAAATAATAGTCCAGACAATCCATATTTGTTAGCGTTTTGGGAATGGCTTCCTAAAATTTATCCTACGCTACAAACTTTCCGTATGACTGGCGGTGAGCCGTTAATGGACAAAAACACTTTTAGAATGTTTGATTATGTTAAAGCTCATCCCAAGGAAGATTTGCATTTAAGCATTACCAGTAACTGCTGCCCTCCAGGAGAACAGTGGTCTAAGTTTATGAACGAACTTAACAGTGTAGCTGAATCTATTGATCACTTTATGCTATTTTGCAGTTTAGATTCGTGGGGCAAACAAGCAGAATATATTAGGGACGGCTTAAACTTTGAGACATTGAATAGGAATGTTAGAGAATATCTAGCCAACGGAAAAAAACACAGTTTAACTTTTATTGTTACATTCAATGTACTAAGTTACCCTGGTTGGTTAGAATACGTAAAGAATATTCATAAACTAAGATGCGAGTTTAATGTAGATAGACAATTAATATGGTTTGATGTGCCTCAGCTAACTAGCCCGGCATGGATGGATCCACGCATGGCAAAAGATATGGTCTCAATTTTATATGAGTCTATTGAGTTTATGAATCAACATAAAGAAACAGAAGAAACAAGATTCAAAGGTTTTAAAGATTATGAAATTAGTAAAGTTCAACGATTAATTGACTGGATAGAGTCAACGACTTTTAATAACGAGATTCCTAATAAGAATTTTTATCTTTATTTTTCAGAACATGATCGTAGACGCGGCACTAACTTTTTAGAAACATTTCCAGAATTAAATACACTCTGGAACAACAGTAAAGAACAAAATGGATAGAATACAACATATTAGAGACGTTAGGGACAGACTAAATGCTGTTAGCCCTAGTTTTTGTACAATGAAATGGTTGCATCAGACTCTGTATCTTCACACAGGAGATAATCATAGCTGTTACCATCCTCGTCCTCATCATATTCCTTTAGAAGAAATTGCCATAGATGTTAGTGCTTTACACAATACTAAGTGGAAAAAAGAACAGCGTAAAAAAATGCTTGAAGGCGAAAGACCTCAGGAATGTTATTACTGTTGGAATATTGAAGACCTTGAAGGAGAACATTTTTCAGATAGGATGTTGCATAGTTCTAGTACTTTCAGCGAACCTATTATTGAAGAAGTTGCAAAGTTGCCGTGGGATGCGCCAATTAATCCACGTTACTTAGAAGTTAGTTTTGGCAATGGTTGTAACTATCGTTGCGGATACTGCTGTCCACAGGCCAGTACTATGTGGATGGAAGAAATTAAAAAGCATGGTAATTATGATCTTACCTATAATCAATACGGTATTGAATTTTTAAAGAATGGTACTTACTATGCACCTAAAGAAGAAAATCCTTATATTGAAGCGTTCTGGAAGTGGTGGCCAAGTCTAAAAAATGATTTGCACACACTAAGAATTACAGGTGGAGAACCTTTAATGAATCCGGGTGCTATGCAATTTTTTGATTTGTTAGAAAAAGAACCTGCTCCAAATTTAGAGATAAGCATTAACAGTAATCTTGGAGTAACATTTGAAAAAGTTGATCGTTTATATGCAAGAGTTAAAAGTTTGTTAGAGCAAAAAAAGATTAAAAGTTTTAGTTTGTTTACTAGCATTGACTCCTGGGGAGCCCAGGCCGAATATATGCGAACAGGATTAAAGTGCGATCACTGGGAAAGGAATATGACACAGGCAATAGAACAGTTGGGTGTGTCTGTGAATTTTATGATCACATTTAATGTTCTTTGTGTAACTAATTTTAGATCACTGTTAGACAAGTGTATTGAATGGAGAAAGAAGTACGGAAAAAATAGTATAAGTTTAGATACACCGTACTTAAAAGAACCACCTCATTGGATGATTAATATCTTAACAGATGATTTTATTCAATACATGGACGATAATTTAGAATACATTAAAAATAATAAAGAATATTTTACTGACATTGAATACGAAAAGTTCAAACGTGTAGTAGATTACATGAAAGAAAATCCAGTAAGTAAAGAAAAAATTCGTCAGGGTCGTAGAGACTTTTACAGCTTTTTTACAGAAAACGATCGTAGATTAGGAACTAACCTTTTAGAAGTATTTCCTGAATATACTGAATTTTATAATTTGTGCAAAAACATTTATAATGAATAATTTAATAATTTGTTCCGGAGATAGTTTTACAGCCGGCGACGAGTTGGCAGGCGATTTATTAGTTCCAGGATACACTAGTAATCTTTATGTAAATCAATCTGTAGCAACAGACGATCGAAAAAAAATTTTTCAAAAACTACAAAAAGAAACTTCAAAACTTTGGTATTCTTTAAAAGATAGAATACAATATGAGCAAGAGTGTAAAAATAGAGCATGGCCTGCGCATCTTAAAAAGTTATTAACTGACACAGAAGTTATAAATTGTGCAGGCCCTGGGTTATCCAACGAAGAAATAGTACATAGGGCTATTGAAACATATTTTCAAAATAAAAACAATTTTCAAAATATAAAAATTATAATAATGGTTACTACCTATAACCGCTTCGGAACCCCGCTATACGATCAACGATACGCTACTGAATATGAGTATTTGAGTTATACTATACAACACGGGGATAGAAAATTAGAACCAGATTATTTAGAATCTGAATTTAATAATTTCTTTTTTAGAATAAAAGATTATGACAGACTAGTTAGGTCTATGTTTGCTTTAAGTTTTTGTAAGAATTTTTTTGAATCAAATAATATTCCAATTTATTTTATAGATTCTTGTTTATGGGAATCTGAGTTAGAGAAATTTGAATTTGAGCATAAAGAAAAGGTATTATATTTTAAAAATATAATACCCTTGCTATGTAAAATGACTGATGTAGAAGTTACTAATGTGTTACCTGGATTTCACTTTGCTGAGCAAACTCATAAAGATTTTGCAGCACATGTTAAAAAATTAATCTAGTATACGTTTAGTTTCAGAGCCTATATCTGATTTGAGTTTTTCTATATTAATTTTGAAATCAATTTTTTTAATTTCTTCTTTATATTCTTGAAATGTTTCAACTAATTTATTAGCAACTATGTCACTATGTGAATGAATAAGTTGTTCTCGAATATTAATTTCCCAAACCCTACCATTGCCAAATTCTAATCTAATAGTTTCTAGATAATGAACTGGCATGGTATTCATGTACAAATCTTCAAAAACCTCCGGCCATTCTTTGATTAAATTTTCTGGCGGTCTGAACAACGGTTTAGGCATCTGTTGTTTCTTTAGCCTTTGAGGATTTCTTAACAATAGGATCTAAATCATCTGCTTCTTTACGAAGTCTTGCTGCTTCTTTGTAAAGTGCATCTGCCTGACTTCTAAGACCTTTTGCAATGTCTTTGTCTGTCAATGCTTCGTTTGATTTTGCTTGTAAAGGCTGAGCTTTAGGAATATTTGGTTCACCAACATCTCTGCCTAATTCTTTAACGGTAGCAACATCTTGAACTTCAGAATCCTTTTTAGTAGCACCAGACACAAATGTATACAACTCGTCAACTGCACAATTCTTCTGTTCTGCAATCAGAACGTTGAGTTGATGTAGACTAATTGTTGTTCCTGGAACCGGAGTCATTTCTACAGCATCGGTAGGAACCTTTGAAAGCATATTGTCTGCCTTCATGGCCTGTAGCATTGGACGTCCATCGGGGAAAGTTCTTGTGAACATGATTTCCCCAAATTCAAACGATTCTTGTGCTTGGTCCGTTTCTACTAATTTCATAATAGAATCGTGGTATGAATCCGATAATTGTGCAACGGGAAGTACTAGAGCATAGTTAGATTCCCCGGGTAGGGTTCTAAATACAACTAATACTTTCGCTCCAGTTTTTATAATTCTTCCAACGTGCTTAATCGTTTTCATTTAAGCCTCCTTTTTAGTAACTGATTCTAAAAATGTGTTTAGCTTGTTAAACACTTTACCAACAGATTCTAATTCGGCGGCCTTAAATGCGCCTCGTTGACTAGCAACTTCTAAGATGCTTCTAAGTGCTGCAAGGTCGTTTAGATTTAAATCTGGACCTTGGGGTGCTTGCGGTGCAGCTTGTGTTTCGGCTTGCGCAGCAGCTTGTTGATTTACTTCATCAGACATTATTTTCTCCTTAAGTATGGACAGGCTAACATAAAGTATGTTAGCTCTTTATGATCTTCAAAGCCTACAAATGTGGACGATTTAAGTTTACCTTCAGATTCCACATTAGGAAGCTTCTGGATGTAAAATCTACCTTTTAACTTGCTCTTAATCCAAAGTTCAATATCGCTAGAATGCCATTCTCCGTCTACCAATTTTATTTTTGAAAATTGAGGATATGCACAATCTACTTGCCTTTGTTTCAAAACATCTAAAGCGTTGATCTCAATCATAGCAGAATATTTAATTGTTAAAAAAATTTGTGGGGTTAATCTTGGTTTAATCTTTTGTTCATAGCTTTGGCCATACCCATCTTTCTAATGTCGCCTGAAAATAAGTAAAGCTCAAATGCTGATTTTTCGGATAAAACTTTTATAAAATTTTTACCTAGGTAAAAGGGGGTGTTGATGAAGTGATCTAACCAAACTAAAATCTGCGGAGTAATTTTAGTTTCTTTTGGAAAGTCTATTTTGTATGTTTTTATGTCGGCATTCTGTTCAACAAATTCAATGCCTTGATCAGTTAATCTCAATCCGCTACTGTCTTTGTCTCTTAAGTTGTACCACCATACTGATTTATATTTGTTTACATCAGTCTCTGGTAATCCTGCGGCTTTGAGGAATACCTCTGTATAGGTATTCTTTTTGTCCATATTAACTTATTTTTTCACCTTCGCTTAATTTGTAAACTGAAAAATCTGTAGTCTTAAATAACTTGTTTAATTTCTTAGCCAAGTTATGTGCATGTCCGGGGTTTGAAAAACTAACTTTTTTATACTTTGGTCCAGGATAAGAAGCTAAGAGACTTCCGCTTTTCAAATTGAAAGGCTTACCTTGATAAAACACAGCCCATATAGCATCACTTTCTAAGATTTGTTCGATCTTATAAGTCTCTTTATTAGCGTGTTCGAGAATCACTTTAGGTTTTGGTCTGCTCATTATTATACGTGTCCTAATTAACCACGTATATATTTATGCCTTTTAGAACGTTCCACCGTCGAACTTTACATCAATTTTAGTAGTTGATTCGCGAATTTCGGACAACATTTGATGTATTTCCTGAACAGTTTTCGCCATTTGAGAAGTTAGAATAGCTAACTCTTGGGTAAGCTCTTTGACTTCTTGTGTAGTAATTCTAACTTCTTTTTGTTGGCTTTTTTCAGCAACATTAACTCGCTGAATTAGCCTTTCAACAGAAGGCAAACTAGTTGGAAATTTATTTTGAGACATTTGACAATACCTGCTTCATTTCTAATTCAGTTTTAAAAGGACCCTTGTATTCGTACCTTTGAAGGGTGATTAACTTAGGACAGAAGCTCTTTACCCAGCCCTTGTCAAAGCGAATAACATAGTAACCAGCACAGTACAAACTTTTTGAATCTTCGCTTTTGGTAAACAACGGAAGTTTTCTCTTAATGTCAAACATTGAGTTGAACGGTGCAGTACTAGTAGAAAACCCGTGAACTTCATTAGGTTTAGATTCGTTGGACTCTTTAATAATTTTAGCAACAAAAAAGTCTTTACCAAATTGTTTTGTTAGACTTTCCTTGGTATCGTAGACCTTTACTCCTAATTCGTTACTAAGAAT
>JACCEA011088856.1_pt1 | contig 15518 bp, 8 predicted proteins | sample 7449851 | NCBI WGS metagenome assembly JACCEA01 (sample SAMN15323453, study PRJNA562643) | freshwater metagenome | isolation source: river surface water | place: USA:Blue River Watershed | collected 2017-08-18 | reverse complement strand
CGCTGAGTACCCGCTTGGCATACTTGCGTAGCTTGCCATGGAAGGCATCTGGATCCAGAACGAATGTATTATGAATCGTATTGTTAGATGCAATCGTATTCATATTGCTGTTAATTGCAACTTGACAATTAGTCGATCCTGCTATGACAGCTGGCGTTTCGCACGAGCCACTGGCTACATGCTTATCGTAGCATTTTTTGCTTTTGTATTTCTTGTTGCACTTTGTACAAATCTTCGCTTCCTGGTTAACTGCAAGAGTATGTCTATTGGTTTTCGTGTGTCGAGTGTAATCAAACTTGTTTCTGGTTATGAACTCGCATAGTTTACATTCGTATTTGGCCGACATGTTTATCAATAGAGATAGTATCAATCTGATTCAGAGAATATATCTATATGTACAGAAGATTAATTATATCATAAAATTATTGGATATTCTTGGTTTGCAATTGGTACACATCATATAGTACACATTCATTAAGAATTAATGCGTACAATTCCACGTGATGCCCTATATCGACATATGTAGATTTTAGTTAGAATGATTATAGATGTAATCTATTAACTATGTTTTTTTGTAATGCGTTAACGAGTGCTACAAAAGTAGCCATCGGATACAAATACACAGCATTATAAAACACTATTGAAGTATACACTTCTAGACACTATTTAAATATTGTATATAGTATAACTATATCGTTGCATTTGTATATGCGACTGCGCACTGCGACTCATCGAATGTCTAGACATATTACCAATCTACCAAATCAATGAATTCCAAAATCATCACGACTATCATTGTCTCTCTTCATAGTGATCATGTGATTTATGAGTTTGGTCTCCAGATGGAGAAAACGGTCGGTATCTGTCTAGAGCAAAACAGAATTTATATGAATGTGTATGTGGATTGATAATAGAATACATATTCTCGTTATATATCAATACTCTTAACGCAAAGGGCCATTTCCTTGACAAATCGTGTATACATTATATTGGTCTATATTACATATAAACCAAATTCGCGCATATAGGTTATATGAATATTGGCGTTTTAGCGTTATGTATGCGTTATCATTTTGATAACATGTTTGTAAAATCTTACAAAGACGAAAAAGCGGGTTTTGGGCTGCTGGGAAATTTGAAATTTCTGGAGATTTTTTTTTGATATCGTTTTCAAAATCCCAATGAGACCATAATCATCATCATCATCATGATACTCGAGTGGAGACACTATCACCGACCTCTAACTATGAATCTAGGTGGGTTATCGTCTTATCTACTTCTATGAGATTGAGTGAATACCATTACTACCGCCTCAATCATGTCCCTATTCTATCGATACACTCTCCGCACCTCTAACCCACCTCCCAACTTAAGGTTTGGTGAATCCATAGTATATAAGCACAGTCCATACTTTGTCTTTACGCCTGTTATCACATCCCGCCTGTGAACACCATGAGCACTACTGCCTTCAACGACTTCATCTCCAAGTACCTAGTACTATCGCCAGCATCTTTGCTCAAGCGAACTGACATCCGTGAGCTATGGGCTCAAGTGAATAACGGATCAACTGGTATCCTTAAGCTATACAAACACATGTCTGAGACTGACATGCCTCTAACCAAGACCCATCTTGTAGGATACAAGATTGCTGCGCCTGTTGCTGCGCCTGTTGCTGCGCCTGTTGCTGTTCCTGTTGCTGCCCCTGTTGCTGCCCCTGTTGCTGCCCCTGTTGAGATCATCGATTCATACAAGCAGATGAAGATTGATCTTCTAAAGAAGAAAATGGAGGAGGAACGTATGTTGGCTGAGAAGAAAATGGAAGAGAAACGTATGTTGGCTGAGAAGAAGATGGAGGAGGAACGCATTGCCGAAGCCAACCGTATTTCTATTGAGAAGGAGAAGATTCAACGTGATCTTACCATGCATAAGGAGGAGATGGAGTATAAGAAGTACAAGGTTAGTATCTTTGTGGAACAATCGGAGAAGAACCGAGCTCATTGCTCTATGGAGAACAACAAGAACCGATTGCTTTCTATGTACAAGGCGAACGCTCACCCATACCTAGATGTCATCGCGTATGGCAATGCTGGTTACCAAGGCATCACGTCTCTCAGTGCTAAGACTACTATGGCTACGCAGATCCTACTTCATACCAATCTGAATGAGAACAATGATACTAAGATGGCTAAGGTAGTGAACGATGCAGTTAACAAGATGGTTGAGGAACTACCAATCATCAACGACGTTGGTGCTAAGACACCTGAGCAGATGATCCCTAGCAGAGAGTATGTAGGTGTTCTAAGCAACGTTCTCACCACGTTAGAGGACTTGGAACTGATCAATGCGAACAAGCATGAGTGGGTAGAGCCGGTAGCTGATCGCATCTCTATCATCAATGGAATCGCAGACCGAACGACGGCCGACATGTCTGTACCTTCTTACAGAGAGTCAATGAAGCTGATCCAAGTGAACAAGAACAACAGCAAGAAAGATAAGGATGTGTACATCAAGCCATTGAACGACTGTGTCTTTGATCAGACAGCATCGCAGTTGAGTGTCGCGTGCTATGCATGCTCGGCCAAGACACTCATCAAAGACATGGGTCTTCATCGCTGCCACAACCTTCCGGAGAGCGAGGGTGGCAAGTGGGACAAACGCAACATCTTTCTATGCTGTGCTACATGCAATCTGAATATGAGCAACAACCAAACGGTTGAAGAGTACAAGTGTACTTTGGTATCTGAACGAGCTAACAAGGTTGTGATTGAGTTTACACTGGTTGACACATCGTCTGACGAGGCGATGGATAACACCATGAGACTAACTGACGAGTAAGTCTCTCGTAATCTCATCAACGTGTCTGTGCTAGAATTCTAGAAAAAATTGATATATATTCTATTAATATACACTATCTGATCGTATTACCAGCTCGAACGAATTGACCATGGACTCTCTCCTCAACCTCACTAACAAGAAGGTTGGTACGTCGCACGATCTCCGTCTCTCCATTGATATGCAGAAACTGATCTTGTCTCGCAAGGAGATGACCGATATCGGCGACCGTCTTTTGGCTCTGACCAAGACATCTGAGTTTGAAACTCAGTCAATTACCATGTGCTATGGTAAGTGTCAGAAGTTGAATTGGTTTTCAAATGGTGCGAATCTCAAGCAGACGGAGATCAAGAGTACCAAGACCGTGAAGGAGTACAGCTACTCCGATAGAGATGACTATGCTAAGTCATTCTCTCTGGCTGTCCGCGCCGATGGTACTTGCTCTATCACTCCATCCGATTCTCTCAAATCGGTGAAGCTAGAGTATACATATGGATTCACTCTTGCTGAACACCCAGATTGGGTATTCCGTCTAGTAGCCACTAAGGACATCACCGATTCTGGTCAGTTTCTAACTAAGCTACCAGAGTACAAGGTTCGTATCTTTCCAAGCATTGAGTCTACCGATCACACAATGAAGAAGATCTGTTCTCTTGTAGACGATGCATATGACTATGTTCAGTTGTCTGCTAGCTTGATCAACTATGATTCTGTACTTGCCAAGCCAACGGTGTTCGACGTCCGAGATGTGATGAAGCGAATCCTTCGTAGCGATCTGTATCTAGATGCACGTGCGTATCAGGCTGAGCTATACTCCTGTGCCAAGTTCGTTTACCGAGATCCAATCATGGTTGAGAAGTTCAAAGATCAGTCTGGGTTCAAGCGTCTGTCCAATAGCGTTGTTGAGCTGAGTCGATCGATGTACTACAAGGATCTGGAACCATCTATTGATCAATACTATCTGACTGATAAGATCGATGGAAAGCGGTCCTTCCTTGTGATCGATGAGTACTACTCTGGTCGGTCTACTCGATCGTCTGACTCTGATTCGCGTCCTAAGACAGGAGGCCAAGACAAGTTCCTGGGTGCTGATATCCGTGCTATATCTGATCGTCTCTATAGTATCTCTAAGTATGCTGGCCACGGCAACGGGCGCAGTAAGAAGATAACATACATTCTTGATTGTGAAATGCTTGAGACTGGTAAGAGTCATGAGTTCTTTGCGTTTGACATCATTGCATTCAATGGTCGATCGACGTGTGGCTACCCGTTTCACAAGCGTCTTGATATGCTACTGAAGTGTGAAAGTCTCTTGTCTAAGTATTCACTTGGCCGTGTCAAGACGTATGTTCGTCTTACCAAGACTGGGTATGCTAAAGAGATCTGTGAGTTCTATAAGTCCTCTTCTAAGAGTAAGTATGAGATCGATGGTCTCATCTTCACGCCTGCTGGCGTCGACTACAAGACTGCTAAGACTATGAAGAAGCCTGGCGACCGCACTCGCGTGATCAACACCGATTACTACAATACTGTGTCTTACAAGTGGAAGCCCGAGGACAAGACAACGATCGATTTCTATATGATGAAGATTCCATCTAAGTATTGGTCTAACTGGGATGCATCTGGAGTATCACTCAATGCTAAGAAGGACTTGTATGTCTTGTGTTCTGGGGTGAACGCACATCAGTTCAAGCAACTGGAGATGCGAGTGTTTGATGGCTATCTCGATATCTCTAATGGGCGCTTCCAGAACTCTCAGTATTTCCCAGTTCAGTTCTCTCCAGATGATCATCCTTACGTGTATCTCTACCAGCCAACCGATTCTACAGATTTGGATAACAGAGTAGGTGAGTTCCTCTTCAACCATAAGAGTAAGTCGTTTGAGTTGATCCGTGTTCGCACTGATCGCGATGTTGAGATCGCTAGAGGTGAGTACTATGGTAATGCTATGAAGTACTCTGAACTCATTTGGCACACTATCAACTATCCTCTTACGTTGGATATGATGTGTGATAGTTCGTCTAAGATTGGTATGTACTTCGCCTCATCTGACAACGATCGTTATTTCTCTCAGCGGGCGTTCAACTCCTATGTGAAGCAGACTCTCCTTTCCAAGTTGCCCGGAACGCGCATCTTGGATCTGATGTGTGGTCATGGTCAGGATCTCTCTCGATTGGTGAACAGTGGATACAAGGACATCTATATGATTGATCAAGATATTGATGCTCTGTACGAGTTGCTTCAGCGTAAGTACACATTGAAGATCAAGAACTCCAATGCAACTGCATCAGTGAAGATAGCTAAGATGGATGCAGACATTGATTCATCTGAGAGTATCTCTATTGCTAGTCAGTTGAAGGGACTGGAAGCTGGTTCGCTCGATGCGATCACCATCAACTTTGGAATCCATTACCTGATGGGAGATGAGAGTAAGATCGCCAATCTTGCTAAGTTCGTATCTCACTTCTTGAAGCCGAATGGTAAGATATCGATCACTTGCTTCAATGGATCGGACATCATGTCTCTGTTGGGCGACCAAGACAAGTGGGTCGGCGATGCCGATGGTAGTGTGAAGTATGAGATCCGAAAGGCATACAAGTCTAAGGAACTCTCCAACACCGGACAGCAGATCGACGTGATGCTTCCCTTTAGCGGAAGCAACTTCTATTCTGAGTATCTTGTAAATCCTGATTACTTGGTATCTGTGTTTGCGTCAGTTGGACTGAAGCTGAATTCAAGTGATTCATTTGGTAGCAAGCTGAGTGGCTTCGCTAAGGACAATGCCAAGGTGAGTAAGATGCTGAGCCCACTCGACAAGCAGTACGTTTCTCTCTATCATTACTTCATCTTTGAGAAGAGTGGTTAGATGACGATGATAATCTAATATGATATCGTTTTCTTTTTTTGGCATAAATATAGTAGTTTGCGCTCATCTTAGATTGCATACAGAGACGATGTTCAAACGAACTGCATTGGGTACCATCAATGCCAACCGCATAAGCCGATCGGTGGTCGCTCCCGGTCTCCCAGAGACGTATCAAAACGGTGAAGACTTAAGATCTGAGATTGAGCTAGATGATCGTCGAGCATCTACTCCTGCTGTCACTATGCAGGATCCACGCAATTCTATAACGATAGGCGGTCCAAAAAAACTACAAAGAAGTACTAGCGGCAAGTTGGCCGATATGTTAAATGCTAAACTTGCAAGTCAAGAGAGACGCGATGCGATCAGCAACTCATCTACTCTAAAGCGAATCGAGAACAGTATCCATCGCCGAGTCGGATACATCTCAGCGTACAAGAACATCATTTTTCTCATTCTCATTATGTTCACTGTATATCTTCTTATCTTCGTTTACGCGACTGGTTGGTTCTTTACGGATGCGAATGGAGTACCTATCCAACCACATGAAATGTCTTATAACGATCGAGTAATGAACTCAATATACTTCTCGACAACTCAGATGTCCACGGTTGGCTTCGGTGATATCTGCCCTAAGAACAACAAGGCCAAGTTCGTTGTATCTGTCTTCCATGTTGTATGCTTCGTAATCACGATTGGTGTCATGGGTGTCCTGACGACGGACCTCAGTCGCAGTCTAGAGATCACAAACTTGTTTACGAAGTAAGACTACATGGAAGACAACTCTACTAGACAATGATACATCTCGGCATCCCATTTCAGTTAAATAGATGTGTTATTAATATAAGCAATATCATATATACAACCGCTATTCGTTCCCGTAATGAGTGCAAATCACAAATGAGCAACATATTATGAGCAAAGATGATGAACATCATTGGAACTAACGAGATTATTGATCCATTCTACAGATACAAGCGTCCTAAGTTTATAATCTCGGTAACTGGCAAAGGGAACAAACGGCGGACCTCTCTAATCAACATGGATGATATCTGCGTTGCAATCGATCGTAGTCTGTCAGAAGCAATCAAGTACTATTGCTATGAACTAGGAACGTCGTACAAGCTGGTTGAAGGACGTCATACTCTGAAAGGAGAATTTAACATAGACACACTAGACAATGTGCTGCACAAGTACATCCAGATCTTCGTCTTATGTAAAGACTGCGATCTACCTAGCACGTTCTACAAAGTGCGAAAGACCAATATCAAGAAGGTGTGTAGTGCATGTGGTTGTGTGGAGAAACTCTATCCAGATCACAAGCTAGTGGAATACATTCTAAAAGAGAAGAAGAATAGAAAGACGGACTTCAATGTCAATTGCCAAGACTATTCTTAGATAAGAACAAGAGATACGATAGCAGATGCTATCGTTTTTTTGTTGCGTCATATATCGGCTTTAGATGTGTGTTTAAATAAAATTAACATTATAGAGTGATATAACAATCATGCAAGCTCAACATCTTGTTCGCAAATCTATCTTCTATCGTCTCTTTGAGGAGATCCTTATTCCGATCGCTTCTCTATGGTATCAGGTTGAGATCATCAATCCAGAAAACGTATATGATGGAAACACTTCATGCATCTACATATCTAGACACACAACACACAACTGGGAATTGCTTCTTGGTCTGTTTGCGTTGAACGCGTATAGCAAGAAGGTGATTCGCGGACTTGGACACTATCTAATATACTTTCTATGTCCGTGGTATGTGCTAGCTGGTGTAGTGATTGGCAACCGTCGCAACGCTGAACATCTCATCTCTAAAGACGAGTATCTATTTATCATTCCAGGTGGCGGAGAGGAGATGACCTATGGCAGCGAGAACGTAGATAACGTGTACTGGGAATCAAAATCAAAAAAATACAAGACCGGATTTGCTAAGCTCGCTTACGATAGCAACATCCCAGTGATTCCTATCCATGCATCTGGAGTCAAGTACATGGTATGGCAACCATTCATTGTCTTGGCCAATGCGCTAGGTATCACTGAGATGTATGACTCAGTGATGCAAGATACCGATAGTCTTGTATTGTATAAGTGGTTGTATTACGTTAAGATGTTGTTCTGCGTTGTGTTTGGTTCTATCTTGGTCATTCCATTGCCATGTAAGATCAAGATCTACATTGGAGTGCCAATCTATCGTTGCGAAGAATCCGCCTGTCAGTCGCCTTACCAACATGACATGAATGTAATTGAGTTTGCTAAGAGATGTGAAGCCGGTCTGCGTACCGCGATTTGGATCGCCAATGCTAGCTAGACATCTATCTCTTTCGTCTTGTTGAGTATCGATGTGGTGTGTATCCAAATCTATTCATCCATTGGTTTGCCATGTCTTCACTCGATGGAACTGGGTAGTCCTTGCACTGCGACATCGAACGCTCTGCTTCCTCAGTCTCTTTGGATTCATTGTTAGATGAACTGAGACTGGCTACCGAGATGACGAAGCCTCTGCGCTGTGCGCTTGGAGGTGGCACTTGGATTACGATTGGTTGCACTCGTTGCTCAATGGTTGGCGTCTGCAGTCTAGCATATGATGCTAGCTGTTTTTTTGTCTCTGTTGCCCGCATGAGCGACTTGGTTGTCTCTTTGATGACGTGATGAAACGTGTCCATCATGTCTATCTCGTCTCCAATGAAGTATTCGTTTCCAGCGAATCGCTCGTACTTCTCATTGAATGCATCAATGAGATGTCTCTCAAAGAGAGCATCGTCTGAGCATTCATGAATCGATAAGTATCTTGTTCCTTTCATATATGCCTTGAGACGACTTAGGTCGTTCTTTCGAGAGCGACCAATCTTGTATCGGTTAGTGCCGACTAGAACACATGGCTGTACGAGATACACAATGCCCATTGTCTCTGTATGCTCTTACTTGACACTATAAGTGCGATCAATGTAAAATTGATATATCTTATATATTTTATACATTAAGATACTAATATAGTTATTCTGCCGATCTCCTTTCGCTATGTCAAGTCAGTCGACTGAGTATCATTGTGCATGTGGCTCGATTGCGAACACTAGCATCATTCTCTCTCGTCCGCTCCAATATTGGATTGAGAAAGTGTATGCTAAGATGTGGAAGTCTAAGACTCTGACACCTAGCAAGTATTCGTACAGCGTGATGCTACATGTATGCAATGGCATACTTCGTTTCATTGAATCTAAACCAGATCTCATTCAGATGTATGCTCGTAAGAATACCAATCCTGATTCAATGGCTGAGTATAGTATCTGGCATGATCATCTGATCGAGATCAGTCATAGCGAATGGAGAAATGCCACTATGTATTGGATCAATGCTGTTCCACATGGTAGTGGCACTACGTTCCAGTCTCCATATCGAGATATTGATACTCCGGCAAACTGGTATGTGTGTTCTAGATACTCTAATCAGGTGCCTGGTGATCGCTACGAAGTATACAATGACATGATCGTCTTTACGATGGATAGCATTCGAGAGATGATAGAAGACGATTCCATGAGCCGCTTCATTGGATCGATTGGCAACATGTCGATCTCTTAAGTGTAAGACAATGCTCTCAAATAAGAGCATTTGTTTTTTTGATGATATTGATTAAGATAACAAAAAAATTGATATTTATATAGGTATATATACCACTTGAGGGTTCATAACGATTTCGAATACTTACCTACCATGAAGACTGCCGCTGGATCTGCTATTAAGACTCAGGAAGAGCTAATCACTGTCGTTGACAAGGTGCTTACGAATGAGTCTATCATTCGCTCGCACATCAACTCATTTGATCGCTTCATCGATCATGGTCTCCGTCAGATCATGACTCAGGTATTCGACATTCGATATGAAGTTGATGCGGCAAACACAATCGAGCACGATAAGACGATCAAGAAATATGAAGTATCGGTCGTGATTGATGACATCGAGTGCACTCACCCAACGAGTTTCAATTACTCTAAACAGGTGCCGGTGTGTGTGATGCCTAACGAATGTCTTCTTCGTGATTTGACATACTGCTCGCCTTTGTACGTTAACTGTACGATTGAGGCTAAAGCGTATCATGAGAATGGGACTGTGTCTACCAAGACAGAGAAGATCAAACGATACATGATCGCCAAGATGCCAATTATGGTCAAGTCTAAGTTGTGCAACACGTACAACAAGTCCAAGGAGACTCTTATCCAGTTGGAAGAGGATCCGTCTGATCAGGGTGGATACTTCATCGTGAAGGGAAACCACTACATCATCAACAACCTTGAATCTCTCAAGTACAACGAACCAAAGGAGTTCATTACAAAAGGATTCAAGAATGAACTGGCGCGATCAGATGTCATCTCCAAACCAGGCGATGCATTTGAGAACTCGTTTAACGTCATTCTCAAGTTGCTCAACAACAACTCGATTGTCGTTAACTTGTCTAAGGCCGGATTCAAAGATGTAGACATTCCATTCTACATGATCTTCCGAGCGCTTGGTGTTATCACCAATAAGCGAATCGTTGAATTGATCGCATACTCGTTCGATGAAAGTGATCCGATCATCAAGTCGATCCTAGATACACTAGAATCGGCGCTATCGAACAAGTACACTGACTTCGACAAGACCGCCAACGAGGTAAGCAACCTAGTTGTTAACCAAGATGACGTACTTGAGATTCTCTGTAAGTTCATCGTTCAGTATTCGACATACAAGATCGCTGACATCAAGAAACAGAAGGATGGTTCTTATAAGCCAGAAGATCTTAACGCGAAGAAGATGGTGATGAACAAGCTGCAGCAACATCTGGATATGCGGTTCTTGCCGCATGTAGGACTGTCTGCAAAGGCGCGAATGAAGAAGGCAGCGTTCCTTGGACACATGATTCGTCGTATGCTTCTAGTCAACCTAGGAGTCATTGAACCAACTGATCGTGATTCGTACAAGAACAAACGAATCTATGATTCTGGTATCTCATACTCTCGAAGCTTCAAGACGCAGTTCAATCTCATGTTTGTGCAGCGCCTCATGAAGCAGATTGTTACGAAGGACTTCAAGAACAACAGCTTTGCAGAAATCAATCTACAGAGTATGTTCAAGAGTGCTATCAAGGCAGAAGAGTTTGAGAAAGCGCTGATGACGTCCATCGTATCCGGAGACAAGGTAATGACAGTCAACAAGCTGACATTCACCAACAAGCTATCGTCTCAACAGCTACACCACAAGAACAAGCTCAACGTAATAACTGCTCTCAAGAGCATTGAGACTCCGAACAAGAACAACAGTTCTAAGTCATCGGAACGAGCTATTCTAATTCGTCAAGTTCATCCTACCGGTACCGGATACATCTGTGGTATCACATCCGCCGATACCGGTGTCAAGGTAGGAATGAGTAAGCAGCTATCCGTAGTTGCTGACATCACTGCTGCTTCCTCTAGTGAAGTGATCAAGGCATTGGTATATGACGACGAGCAGCTTGTATCTGTTGAAGACAGTCTGGTAGTCGGTCGCATGCGATCTGATAACCTACACAAAGTGTTTGTGAATGGTGATTGGGTGGGATGCGTTAAGGACTTCCATCAGTTTCTAACCAAGTACCGCGAGTACCGACGCACAGGCAAGCTGCACCACTACGTAACGGTCTCTCACCACATTCAATGTAATGAGATTCATATCTGGTGCGACAGTGGCCGTCTTACTCGACCGCTACTCATTGTCCGAAACAACACATCTGATAAGAACTACAGCCATGATAAGTTTAAGCAGTGGACTCTTATTACCCAAGATGTGATTGACAAGCTTCGACAGAATGAACTCGGTGTTGATGATCTCGTCTCGATGGGTATCATGGAATACATCACTCCAGAGGAACATGCGAACATCTACTGTGCGTATGAGTATGACCACTTCATGAAACACGTCAACGATCCTCTACATCAGTTCACTCATATTGATATCCCACAAGGTATCATTGGTCTAGTAGCACTGACGAGTGTCTTCGCCAATCACAACCCGGCAGCTCGTGTATGCTTCCAGAGTAATCAGGTCAAGCAAACGAATTCATGGGTCATGAAGAACTGGACATACAGCGCGCACAAGGACATGTACTTCTTGATCAACAATGAAGATCCTATTGTCTCTACCTTTGCATACAAGCATATCCCTCCGATGGGAATCAATGCGATGGTCGCGATTGCGATCTATGGTGGATACAACCAAGAGGACTCTCTGATTGTTAACAAGTCGTCGGTGGACCGAGGCATGTTCGACTCTATCCATATGACCTTTCAGAAGACTGATTGCGATCAGAATGAGATCATCTGTAAGCCGAACCCAGCCAACACAGCAGACATCAAGTCATATGCCAACTATGAGAAGCTGGTAGATGGTCTGATCCCAGAAGGGTGTTATGTCAACGAGGGCGATTGTCTAGTAGGCAAGATTGCGAAGCTCTCTAAGGGCGATATCACCAACCCGAACGTCATCTACACTGATCACAGTCTGATCTACAAAGAGAAAGAACCTGCTATGGTGTGGAAGGTGATCAAGGCTTACAATAACGAAGAGAAGGTATTCGTGAAGATCATCTTCAAGACGTTCATTAAGACCGAGATGGGCAACAAATTCTGTATGCCAGACACCAATGAGGTACTCACCTCGAGTGGATGGAAGGCATTCAAGGATGTGTCGATGGAAGATAAGATCTGTTCTCTCGTAGACGGAGACCGCATTGAGTACGTTGAGCCGCTTGGAGTGTACCACTTCCAACATGACGGTCCAATGGTCTCGATTCAGTCTCAACAGATCAGCTCCACTACCACGCTCAACCATAAGCTGTACATCAAGAACCGTCGTCGTACCGAATACGAGCTTATGGACGCAGAGAAGGCGTACACCAAGAGAGTGCAGTTCAAGAAGGATGCTATCAACGCATACGATGATATTGACACAATCACTCTTGGAACAAGCGTATACAAGATGGATGACTACCTAAAGCTTCTGGCTATGTTCATTGCTGATGGATGGATTGATAAGCGCTATGTTGACACATCAGTGATTGTGATTTCGGCCGCAAAGCCTCGTAAGATTGCCATCATTGAAGAGACCGCTGCTGCTCTAGGTGTTCAATATCGAGTATACAGCAACGATCGCAAGGAGAAGTTTGAGAACAGCACAATCGGTAATAAGGATGTGAAGCATCACATCAGAGATATCAATCTCGCTCGATCGCTTGCACCACTCAACACCGGTGCTCTCAACAAGAGACTTCCTGAGTTTGTATGGTCTCTATCACAGCGCCAGGCTAAGCTCCTATTGGATACTCTAGTGTCATTCGATGGAACACGAGGAAAGACGTATGAGGCATACTACACTTCCAGTAAGGGTCTTGCAGATGATGTCACCAGACTCGCGCTACATGCCGGCATCTCTGGAACGCTAACTAAGAGAGATATGGATAAGGACAGCACTCAGATGTTTGGAGATCGTGAGTACCATGTCAATGGAGATCAGTACGTCGTTCGTCTCATCAGATCCAAGAATACTCCTATGATCAATCATGGAATGGTTAAGCAACAGAACGGCCAAGACATTAAGCTCACGAACTACACTGGTACTGTATCATGTGTAGAAGTACCATCTCATGTATTCTATGTGAGAGAGAATGGTATCCCACACTGGACGGGCAACTCGAGTCGCGCTGGACAGAAGGGCACTGTTGGATTCTTGTACAATGAAGCCGATATGCCGTTCACCAGTAGTGGAATCAAGCCCGATATGATCTTTAACCCTCTGAGTTTGTGTACTCGTATGACGACTGGTGTCATCTTCGAGGGCATGCTTGCTAAGCTATCGGCCCATATCGGAGCTACTCCAGATGCGACCATGTTCAAGAAGCTGGATACCGATAACATCGCCGAGATGTTAAAGAGTTATGGATTCAGTGAATCTGGAACGGAGCGCCTATACAATGGCATGACCGGAACGTACATGGATGCCATGATCTTCATTGCACCGATCTACTACCAGACACTTCAGAAGCTGACTAGACATACAGTCTATGCCAATGCCGTCTCACCGAGCGATGTGCTGACACGTCAACCACTGCATGGTAAGAAGGTAGGCGGTGGTTCTCGAATGGGATCGATGGAGAGCGCGTGTATGTCCGTGTCCTCTATCAACTTCTTGAATGAGAAGTTCTCATCTCACTCAGATGGTACCAATCTGTACGTCTGCACTAGATGCAATCAGCGAGCATTCGCTAATGAAGAGTATAAGATCTTCAAGTGTGTTCGATGTGGCAACTTGGCACAGATCACTAAGGTAGCGTCTACCTACACCAGCAACCTGTTCATGAATGAGCTACAAGCCATGTCCGTTGGAATGAAGCTCAATGTGAAGAAGCCGGCATATGAGATGCACGAAGAGTAAAAAAAGAAGTACTCCCTTCTTTAACGCTCTACTAGTCTATGACTGATTATTTTTTTTGTTTAAAATTCTGGCTCTTCGTTGAGGCCATTCATCTCTTCCATGATGTCATTGAGATCTTCTGTCTTCTCTGCATCCTCTTCTGGGTTAGGCATAGGGAAGTCGTATCCCGGCGGTTGTGTCATCGCTTCGTTGTATACTGGATTAGATCCGTACATATTGGCGTGTTGTTCCCCCTCGATCGCATACACGGGTCCACTTGACTGAGGCACAGACATGTTTAGAGCATGCATGTTCATAGGAGCGTATGAGAATGGAACCACGTTGCCAGTATCAGATGGAAGGGATTCAGGTACCACTCCTACTGTTACCTTCGCACTTCTGAAAGAGTCAATGATCTTGTTGTTGCTTTCGACAACGGCCTTGGCTAGTTCCTCATTCTTCTTAGCCTCGATTGCGCGTTTCATCTTATCAGATTCTAGTCTAGCAATCTCCTCATTCTCCTTATCGATATCATCACAGTTTGATGTAAAGAGGGTACCAGTGGTTGTATCTCTAATGAAACACACTGTCTTTACGGCCGGATCTGCTCTAGCTTGATTGTATGTCATTGCCTTTATCTCAGCTGGGGTCTTTGTGCTAGTGGCAATGATCGGCATCACTCCAGGTTGCCCGTTTCGAGCCATGGCATTCATCTGTCGCTTTTTATTTTTCTTGTCTTTCATGTAGTTGGCCTTTGAATAGCTAGTAGACGACGCACCAAAGTAGTAATTGAGGTATATCTTTCTAATGGGAAACCAGATGATTAGCGTCATTATACTAGCAGACGAATATAGACCAATCGCTAGCTTGCTCTTATGGTCTTTAACGTATAAGAAGTTGACACATAGTACCACTACCCACATCACCACTATCATAAGAATCGCATACTTGGTAGAATCCCACATGTCATCTAGTCGCTTGTCAATCCGCTTGACACCATCAATTAGCTTTCCAGTTTTCGATAGTTGTTGTCTTCTATAATTCTCAACTAGATTCTTCTCCTTCTGAGCCTGTAGCTTAGCGCTTAGAGCTTTGCCTTCCTTGGTATTGGACAGAGCAGCAATCTGTTCATCAAGCATCTCTTGCTTTTTAAGAAATGCTTCTTCATTTTTCTTGGCTCTGGATTCTGATATACCGCGTGCGGCATTGCCAACTCGATTACCAATTCCCTTTCCGAATGAACCGAGTCCTTTGCCAACTGATCCGATGCCCTTTCCGAATGAACCGATTCCTTTACCAACTCCAGTCCCGACTGAACCAATGCCACTACGAGCCGAAGATGCAGCCAATGCGGCAGAGTCCTTCATTCTCTGAAATCTAGACTTAGATTTCTTTG
>JACCEA010701500.1_pt1 | contig 15518 bp, 9 predicted proteins | sample 7449851 | NCBI WGS metagenome assembly JACCEA01 (sample SAMN15323453, study PRJNA562643) | freshwater metagenome | isolation source: river surface water | place: USA:Blue River Watershed | collected 2017-08-18 | reverse complement strand
GTGTACGGGTTGCACTTTTACATGCTCCTAGTGTTGCTTCTGCATAATACGTTACCGTACCAACTGTACTTAACGTTGGTGTTACTGGTGTGGTACTTGTTGCATCTGCATACCAAGTTATTGTTGCTCCTGCTTCTGCTGATGCTATTGCTGTTAAACTTGCTGGTGAACAAGAAACTTGATCGCCGCCGCTTGTTGGTGCAGCTGGTGTCAGCAACTGTGCTTCTAAACTAAACGAAGTAGATGCTGCACTTGAACAATTACCTGGGGTTGAAACCGCTTTTACAGTATAGGTTTCACCTGCTATCATACCAGAAATCACTCCAGTTGTAAGGTCAACTGTTGGTCCTGTTGGTGAAACTACATAATTCACACCGCTTACCAAATTTGTAACTTTAACAATGTTAGCCGAACTACATGTTGCTGGCGTATTGCTAATTGTTGGTGTCAACGGTGTTGCTGGTTGTGGATTTAATGTTACATCTATCGATGCAGATCCTGTACAACCATAAGTATTCGATACTGAAATGGTATAAGTTCCGGCTGTTGCAGTAACTGTACCAGTTGCTGTTGGTCCTGATATTACATCACCATCGGTTGATGTAATAGTATAAGTATTCGTAGCTAAATAGTTAGCTATTTTAAAACTTCCGTTTGCATTAATACATGTTGGATGTATTACAGATCCTACCGTTGGTGCATCTGGATTTGGATTAACTGTAAACGTTACATCATGTGTAGCCGGTGGACATACACTTGGTGCTACTGGAGTTAAAGTATAACGAACTGTAACAGAAGTAGGTGTAGTAACATTTGCAGGTGTATATGTAAACACATTAGGAGAAGAAGCTGCAGATATAGTACCGCCTCCAGACTGTACAGTCCAAACTCCTCCTGGAGTTGTTGCATATAATGTTTTAGTATTTACCTCACAAATAGGATCATTTGTGGTATAATTAGTAATAACAGGTGCATCGTAGAAAGTTTGTGTAACTGCTGTTAATGCACTTGCACAACCTTGACTTGATACAGCTTGAGCATAAATTGTTCTTGTATACGCTGTTGAAGATGTATAAGTTGGACTTGTTATACCTGTACCATTGCTATTTTCATACCAAGTAATGGTAGTACCTGCTTGTGACGACGCAACCGCTGTTAAAGTAGCTGATGAGCCAGTAGGAATACATACCGATTGATTTCCACCACTTACTGGTGCAGCTGGTGTACCAAATTGCGGTTGTAAACTAAATGTAACTGAAGCTGCACTTGAACAACTTCCTGAGGTTGAAACCGCTTTTACTGTATAGGTTTCACCTGCTGTCATACCACTAATTGTGCCATCGGCTGCTACCGTAGGACCAGCTGGAGTAAATACATAATTTACACCCGTTGAAACATAGTTTGTAATTTTAACTACGTTTGCTGAACTACAAGTTGCTGGGGTATTAGTAATAGACGGTGTAGCTGGATAAGCAACTCCTGTTACTAAAGTAAAGCTTTGAATTGCATTTGGACAGCTTACACCTGGAACACCTGGATGTGAATAATTGAACGTATAATCTCCAGCTGCATTAATTTGAACATAAGCAGTTCCATCTGCATTATTAGCAGTAATTACTGCATTTGAAGAATTTGATGTCCAAGTTCCACCTGCTGGTGTTGCATTTAAAGTTGTTGCACCTCCTACACAAACAGTACCTGGTGTTGCTGGTAAAATTGTGATAGAAACGGGTCCATTTACAACGATTGTACCTGTAGCTGATGCTAAACCACAATCAGGTATTAAAGGAATAGAATAGTTGTAAGTTCCCATTGATGTTGGTGTACCACTTATAGTTATGGTGTTAGAAGAGAAACTAGCTGTTACTCCAGTAGGTAAGCCTGATGCTGCTCCAATTCCTGTTACTCCAGTAGTTGTATGCGTTATATCTGGTGATATAGATGTGTTTACACATAAAACACGAGTTGCATTCGATGAAGCTGAACTATTAGGCGTAACAATAATAGTTCCAGTAGCATTTATTGAACCACAACCTCCTGTTAAAGGAATTATGTAATTGAAAGTTCCTGCAACAGTTGGAGTACCAGTTAATGATATAGAATTAGATGCCCAACTAGCGGTTACTCCTGTTGGTAAACCAGTTGCTACACCAATACCAGTTGCACCTGTTGTAGTATGTGTTAATGCAGGAGATATAGCTGTATCAATACACATTGTACGAGTAACGTTACTTGAAGTAGTATTGTTAGGTGCGACAGTTAAACTATAAGTAGCTGTAGCAGCTGTACAAGGTGCTCCATTTGGGTTATTTGTTGTTACAGTAATTGTAACAACATTACCTGCATCACCAGCTCCTGGCGTATAAGTAAAACTGAATGGTGAACTTGAAGCTGATGCTGTAACAGTACCTAAACCATTTGAAGATATAGTTACCGCTGTGGCACTTCCTCCAAAAGTATTTCCACTAACAGTTATTGGTGTGCTAACACATGTAGAACCACTCGTAGCACTTAAAACAATAGTTGGTTGATTTATACAATTAACTGCATATTCCAAAACAACCATGCCATTACCACCTGGAACTGTTGGATCACCCGTATTACCATAACCCCCAACTCCGACTCCAGAAACATAATGAACATCGGAAGTCATTGGAGGAATAGTATTAGCAATAGATTCTACATAAGATGTACCCAACATACTCCCTCCAGTAACGACAGAAGAAATATATCCAGCTCCTCCAATAGAAGCAGGCTGTGAAAAACTTGAATAAACAGCTGAGTTATTACCTCCTCCATATCCTCCTCCAGCACCAGCCGACTGTTCACCATGTCTAGTAACACAATCTCCATCTCCAGAAGAACCATTAAAAGTACTATTATAAGGAATTGTTAAAGAATTTCCTGGTTGACCAGATAATATAGCATATTCACCATCAGGTCTTTGTGTCATAAGTCCACCTGAACCACCGCCACCTGCAATAAGCAAAGCTCTAGCATGTGATGTATTTGTAATGGGTAAATTATCAGTAAATATACCACTCAAACCTCCACCAGAAGCATCATTACCTCCACTACAAAAACCACTAGAGCTAACGCCGTCAGCACCACCAAAACCATAAGATGTCCCTCCAAGTTGCAATCCTCCTTGCCCAACCATAATTTTCAAAACTTGACCTGGTGTAACAGGAATGGTTCCCATTGTAAAACCACCTGCCCCTCCTCGAGCAGGGTTTACTGTTTCCATCGAACCTCCTGCTGCCCAAATTTTTACATAAATACTATATACGCCGGCAGGAACAGTAAATGTTTGATCGCTTCCTGTATAACTATATCTTAAAGCATTAGAATAACCAGCCTCTGGCGTAACACTTGTCTGTGCACTTGCATTTATAAATGAAAGTAAAAAAAGAAACAAAAATGCCATATAATTTGCTTTTTTGCTTATAAAATCAAACACAATTGATTTTATAGTACTTCTTGAACTATTCACTTTATCACTATCAGTCAAAACAAAACTAACCTTGTTAGATTTGTTTTCGCTCATATATATATTATTTGTTTTCATAATATTAATTTTCAATTCTCTAAGTTTAATCATAAGAGAATTGTTTTAATTTTAGTAAAAGGTTCTACGCTCATTAGGTTATTAAGACCCACTGCAATTTCGCCTGAATTAGATATAAATTGTGAAGTATACATATTAATGTAGGCATCTATAGATGGTCCATTCAAATTCATAACAACAGAAGTTAAAACTGTCCTATCTATAGTAAATTCCATAAACTGACCTGGCACAAGTGCTGCAGGTCCTACTAAAAGATTTGGTGCATTTGCAACTCCGCCATTATCTGCAATGGTGAGTGCTGCTGTTCCTGCTGCTTTGGCAACAGACCCCGTAACATATTCTACCCCTGTGGGTAGTTGTACCGTTACGCTTGCCCCGGATGTAGATGCTGCGGCAACATCTAATCGCACCTTTAATAGTGTATTTTCATAACAAACAGTAATATCCCTTGGGTTTTGGGTGGGTATACTACTATGCGAAGGAAATCCAATTATAAAAGACTGCGACGATGCAGACACCCCAACCATAAAGGTAAGTGTGAATAGCAAATGCCGTACCAGTAATAAAAAGTAATTACTCTTCATAAAAGGTTTTGTTTAAAATTCATATTATTTTTTTTATAACTATACTTAAAAAGAGGTACTAATTATGTTAAAAACTTATTAGTAACTTATTAATAAATATACAGTAACAAATTTATTATGATTTTAATTTTTAATTTGTAGAATATTTTTATTAATATTTGTAGAATTAATACTACAAATTTTAAATAAGTTATTTTGTAATAAAAAGTTAAAAATAAAACTTAAAAAACTACAAATCAAATAGTTGAAATAGTTGAAGGTAACTGTTTACTTGTGTTTTTTTAAAAATAATGTTTCTGTAATAGCCTTTTAAAGTAGCTGGTTGTATTTGTAATATTTTAGCAACATCAACATTATTAACACCGTTATACCAAAATTGTGCAATTTGTAATTCGCGATTAGAAAGTTTATTCAATAAATTAATAGAACTATTTGTAAAAAAGCTATTTACAATTTTATTTTGAATTAAATCGCTTAAAAATTTTGAATTTTGTAATACGTATAGTATTGCATTATGTAAATAATTAACAGGTTTATCTTTAGTTACATAACCATGAGCCCCTGAAGAAATACTGCGTATCGCGTAAATCTCTTCGGGTAAATTGGAATTAATAAGTATTTTAAGGTTTTTGTTTTGTTTTAAAAAAATTGGTATTGAACTTAAAATAGTGATATCGTAAAAATAAATATCGGTAATTAATAAATATACATTATTACTTTCTATTAAATTTTGTAATTCATTAAACGAATTAGCTATTAAAAAAGTAGCATTTTTATGAAAACTTAAAAGTGAATCAACCAAATTTTGTGCGTATATAAGGTTTGTATCAGCAATAATTATAACGCTATTTTTTATATTAAGATCCATGAAATAATGCATTAAACTAGTTGTAAAAAGAAAGTAACTATATAACCAGTTATAATTTAATAAATTATATTATACCCATTACAAATGTAGTTCATTTACAGGTAGTTATATGTAGAACTATTTCTACAAGAAGAATCTAATTTTTATAACTTAACTAACTGATAATATGATATTTAAATAAATAAAGCTATTTAAATTACAATTTATTAATAAACAACAAACACTTATTAATAACCTATGTTAATAAACGTTGATAAGTTTATAAAACTATTTGTAAAAAAATAGATTAAAAAGTATAAGGCACAAAAAAAGAATATAAAACCAAAAAAAGTATTTAAAAATATTCACCATTTATAAACAAAATAAACAGGGATATTCACATAAAATTGAAAATAAAATATTAAATAAAACTATTAAAAAGATAAATAGATATAAACATTAAATATATTATATTATTGATTTTAAGTATCTTAAAAGTTAATATAATGTTAATAACTACTAATAACTAACAAATCATATAAAAAAGTAAAAAAGTTATTCAACCTATTAACAAGCATTATTAAAAAGAAACTTTTTTTAAATTTTAAAAATATATTTTTCTTTTATTTAGTATATGTTGAAAACTGTTTTAAAGTTGAATTGATGTTTTGGTTATGTGGTTAAGTGGATCTAGGGTTATATAAGTAAATAGTTAAATGATTAAAAGGTGATAGGGGTATATAGGTAAATAGTTAAATGTTTATATAGATTGTGTGGATCTTTAATAGAATATTTATTTAAATATTTGATATTCAATATTTTATATATTTTATTATTATTTTTAGATACCTTTTTTAGTTTCGTTGTAACTTTGCAAGTATTTTAATCTAAAAATTATGGTAATTTTTAATTACGAAACCACTTTTACGCTGGAAAATGAAGCTATTTACGAGGAATGGATTGATGCTATAATTGAATCTGAGGATAAAGAAGCAGGAGAAATAAATTACATTTTTTGTGATGATGAATATTTACATAAAATTAATTTAGAGTATTTACAGCACGATACGCTAACTGATATTATAAGCTTTGATTACTGTATTGGTGATTTAATTTCGGGAGATATATTTATTTCGGTAGAACGAATTGAAGAGAATGCAAAAGAATACGAGGTATCGTTCCAGAATGAGTTATTAAGAGTTATGAGTCATGGTGTTTTACATTACTGTGGTTATAAGGATAAAACTGAAGAAGACGCACAATTAATGCGTTTAAAAGAACAAGAAAAAATTAATATGTTCCACGTGGAACAATAATTTTTATTTCATTAATTAAAATGTTTCACGTGGAACAATGAGTATATTTCAAGATAAATATGATGTTATTGTAGTTGGTGCAGGTCATGCTGGTTCTGAAGCTGCTGCTGCTGCTGCAAATATGGGTATGAAAACATTATTGGTAACAATGAGTCTTCAAAATATTGCCCAAATGAGTTGTAATCCTGCTATGGGTGGAATTGCAAAAGGACAAATAGTTCGTGAGATTGATGCTTTGGGTGGTTACTCTGGTATTGTATCAGATCAATCGGCTATACAGTTTAAAATGTTGAATATTTCTAAAGGTCCTGCTATGTGGTCGCCACGTTGTCAAAGCGACAGAATGCGTTTTGCTGAAACTTGGCGCATGATGTTAGAAGGTACTGAAAATTTAGATTTTTATCAGGAAATGGTTTCAGGACTGTTGATAGAAAATTATAAAGTTATAGGTGTTAGAACTAATCTTGGTATAGAAATTAAAGCAGAAACTATTGTTCTTACAAATGGTACTTTTTTAAATGGATTGATTCATATTGGAGAACGTCAGTTTGGTGGTGGTAGAGCAGGTGAAAGTGCATCATTTGGTATCACTGAAGATTTAGTAAAAATAGGTTTTGAAGCTGGTAGAATGAAAACGGGAACACCACCACGTGTTGATGGCAGATCGTTAGATTATTCAAAAATGGAAGAACAACCTGGTGATACTATTCCTCAGAAATTTTCTTATTCTGATGTAACAAAACCATTGCAACAGCAGCGTTCTTGTTACATGACTTATACATCGCCTGAAGTACATAATTTATTGCGTGAAGGCTTTGATCGTTCGCCAATGTTTAATGGTAGAATTCAAAGTTTAGGTCCACGTTATTGCCCATCTATTGAAGATAAAATTAATCGTTTCGCTGATAAAGACCGCCATCAACTTTTTGTAGAACCAGAAGGTTGGAATACAGTTGAAGTATATGTAAATGGTTTTTCAACATCGTTACCAGAAGATGTACAATTTAAAGCTTTACGCAGCGTTGTAGGTTTTGAAAAAGTGAAGTTTTTTAGACCTGGATATGCTATTGAATACGATTATTTCCCGCCTACACAGCTAAAACATACTTTAGAAACTAAATTGGTTGAAGGTTTGTTTTTTGCAGGACAAATTAATGGTACAACAGGATATGAAGAAGCTGCTGCGCAAGGTTTAATGGCAGGTATCAATGCTGCTTTAAAAGTACAAAATAAAGAACCTTTTATTTTAAAAAGAAACGAAGCTTATATTGGTGTTTTAATTGATGATTTAATTACAAAAGGTACTGAGGAACCTTACCGTATGTTTACTTCACGCGCAGAATATAGAACATTGTTACGCCAAGATAACGCCGATTTTAGGTTAACACCTAAAGGTTTTGAAATAGGTTTAGCTCGAGTTGATCGTTTAAAAAGAATGGAGTATAAGCTTGATGCATCAGAGAAATTTGTACAATATTTTAAGGAAACATCGGTAAAGCCAGTTGAAGCAAATCCTATATTAGAAGAAAAGCTAAGTGAACCAATGAAACAACCTGATAAAATGTTTAAAGTATTTTCGCGTCCTCAGTTAGCTGATACTGATATTTTACGCTTTGAAGGTGTAAAGAATTATATACATACGCATGAATTAGATCAAGAAATTATTGATCAAGCTATTATTCAAGTTAAATATTCTGGATATATTGAAAAGGAAAAAAATAATGCAGATAAACTGAATAGGTTAGAAGATGTACGTATTCCTGAGAATTTTGATTATGATAAAATTAAATCAATGTCTTATGAAGCTAAAGAAAAATTAAAAAAGATACGTCCTGTTACTATATCGCAAGCATCACGTATTAGTGGCGTAGCACCTTCGGATATTTCAATACTTTTAATTCATATGGGAAGATAGGTTTGTTTCACGTGGAACAAACTCTTTTTTATTTAGAAGATATGTCGATAAAATCAAAACAAATACTTACAGATTATAGTGTTTCAAAAGAAAAATTTGAATTAGTTTACAACGATGCATTTGAAATGTACGAAACCAAATTTACTTCTTTTGATAAATTAGATAGTTATTATCAAAGTGCAGATTATATTTCTCATACCGATGGAACTAGAAATTGGTTTGAAAAAGTATATCAATTAGTAAAAAACTACACTATAAAAAGCAAGTGGAATTTAATTAAAAAACAAACTAATAAGCAATACCTAAAAGTTTTAGATATAGGATGCGGAACAGGTGATTTTTTAAAGTATGGAATTGATACATTTTCAGTACAAGGAGTAGGGGTAGAACCAAATACAACTGCACGTAATTTAACACAAAATAAAAATGTAACTGTAAAAAAATCTATTAAAGAAATAAACAATGATTTGTTTGATGTTATTACACTTTGGCATGTGTTAGAACACGTAACTGATTTAAATGAATATTTTACATTTTTTAAAAATCACTTAAAAGAAGATGGGATTTTAGTTATTGCAGTTCCCAATTATAAATCGTACGATGCAAAGTATTATAAACAATACTGGGCTGCTTGGGATGTACCTAGACATCTTTGGCATTTTAGTAAAAAGTCTTTAAAAAAAATAGGTATACAACATCAATTTAAACTTATGCATATAAAACCTATGTATTTTGATAGTTTTTATGTTTCGTTATTATCTGAAAAGTATAAAAGCAATAGTAAAAATGTATTAAAAGCTTTTTTTATAGGATTTGTATCAAATTTGTATGGTTTTTTTAAAAAAGAGTATTCATCGCACATCTATATTTTAAAAAAATAATTTTAAATAGTTTTTTTTAAACGATTTTATATTAAAATGAATATCCATATCAAAAAAATCTAAAAATCCTTTAAAACGAAAATATAGCATTCGTTTTTTATAAATAGAAATAATTAAAAATTAAAATTGTATTTAAATTTTCTATAATAAATCAAATTAAAGAATTTTAAATACTTTTGTTGAAAATTAAAATTTTAAAAAATAACCATCTATGAAAAAAATAATGGTGTTAGTTGCAGCAGTTTTTACTTTAATGGCATGCAATAAAGAAACAGCAGTAAAAGGAAACGATTCTAAAAGCGCAACACAAACAGGTGCTTTAAAAACAGCATATATAGATACGGAAGTATTAATGAAAGATTATCAGGAGTTCAAAGATTTTGAAGCTAAATTCAAAACAATGTCTGATAAAATGAAAAATGAATTAGAAAGCGATGCTCGTAGATTCCAGAACGATGTGTTAGATTTACAAAAATCGGCGCAAACAAAAGGTATGGAATGGGCACAAAAACGTCAGGCAGAATTAGAACGTCGTCAACAAACTTTAGCAGATAAGGAACAAAATTATATGAAGAAATTTCAAGAGGAAAGTGCTGTTGAACGCGATTCAATGGTTTCTAGAATGAAAAAATTCATTAAAAGCTATGGTAAAGAAAAAGGCTACGATTATATTTATGGAACGGGCGATGCAGCATCGGTTTTATATGCTAAAGAACAATACGATTTAACTCAGGAAGTTTTAGACTTATTACATAAACAGTACGAGGAAAAAACGGGTAAAAAAGTTGAAACTAAAAAAGAAGAGCCTGCTAAAACAGAGAAAAAGGAAACTAAAAAATAGTTTTTAATTTACAAACTACAAAACCTGTAATATTTAAATGTTACGGGTTTTTTTTGTTTTTATGATTAAATTGCAACTGTAAATATTTACAAAATGACACCCGAAGCACAATTAGTTTTACAATACATACAGCACACCAATAAAAATGTTTTTTTAACCGGTAAAGCAGGTACAGGTAAAACTACTTTGCTTAAAACTATTTTAAAAACTACCCATAAAAATACGGTAGTTGTTGCGCCTACTGGTATAGCAGCACTAAATGCGGGTGGTGTAACTATACATTCTTTTTTTCAGTTGCCGTTTGCTTCGTATATACCAACAACCGAATATAAAAATTCATTAAATGGTTTGTATTTTGAAACCAAACAAACTATAAAAAGGCATTTTAAAATGCAACAAACCAAACAAAACATTATTAAAAGTTTAGAACTTTTAGTTATTGATGAAGTTTCTATGTTGCGTGCTGATGTGTTAGATGCTATGAACGAATTGCTACAATCTATACGCAAATCGGTTGAACCATTTGGTGGTGTACAGGTTTTATTTATTGGCGATTTGTGGCAGTTGCCGCCAGTAGTTAAACAAAATGAATGGAATGTACTTAAAAATTTTTACAACGGTATTTATTTTTTTAATGCATGGGTAATGCAAACCGAATTGCCTATTTGTATTGAATTAACTAAAATTTTCCGTCAAGATGATGCTAATTTTATAAAACTATTAAACAATTTTAGAAGCAATACACTCACAGCTTTTGATTACGATTTATTAGCAAAACAAGTTAACGAACATTTTGATTATCAACAAAATAAAGGTTATATAACACTTACTACACACAACCGTAAAGCCGATGAAATGAATGCAAACCAATTGGCTATTTTAAAAGGGAATGAATTTGTGTTTTTACCCGAAATTATTGGCGATTTTCCCGATAAAATGTATCCATTAGAAAACGAATTGGTTTTAAAAAAAGGAGCTCAAGTAATGTTTGTTAAAAACGATTTAAGTTTTGAAAAACGTTATTATAACGGAAAAATTGGAACTGTTTTTTATGTATCGGAAAACGAAATTGAAGTGTATTTACCTGAAGACAACGTGAAAATTACCGTTGAAAAATATGAATGGCAAAATGTACGTTACGTTTTAAACGATCAAACCAAAGAAATTGAAGAAGAGGTTTTGGGTACTTTTGTACAATATCCCTTAAAATTGGCTTGGGCAATTACTGTTCATAAATCACAAGGACTAACGTTTGATAAAGCTGTATTAGATATTAACGATGTTTTTATGAGTGGGCAAGCATATGTGGCTTTATCGCGTTTACGTACTTTACAAGGTTTGGTTTTAACAAAGCCGGTAGCTTTTAAACAATTAAATGCCGATGAAAATATTATACATTTTACCAATTTAAGTACACAAATACAGCATAACAATGTATTGTTACAAAGTAAAATGGTGTATTTATGGCAACAAATTTACGATACGTTTTATTGGCAACAACAATTTAACGACTTTTACAAATGGATTGAAACTTGGGTGCCCGATGCTAATGCTACCAGAAAAGTTTATAAATCTTGGGCCGAAAAGCAAAATAGTTTATTAGAACAATTGTATAAAGTAGGTTTACAGTTTTTAAATGAATTGCATACTATTTTTACTGCACCCGATTTTAGAATCGATTTTTTAAAACAACGTTTTACAAAAGCGTACACATATTTTTATCCAAAATTAGATGAATTGGCTTTTGATACTTTGTTTGTATTAGAACAATCTAAAAAGAAAAAGGGTTTTGTACTTTTTACCGAACAATTACGCACTTTTGAAGACCAACATATTAAAATGGTTTTAAAATTGCTTAAAACTAATAAAATGGTTGAATTATTTGTAAAAGATGAATTATTTACAAACCAAAATTTACAAACCAAAGAGCAAAGTGTTTACAAACTAAATCATTTAACAACAATTCATGAAACGTTACGAAAGCAGCTTTTGGTTAGTGATGATGATGAGATAGAAGAAACCCAAAAAAAATCGAAACCAAAAGTGGTTAAAGAAAGTACTACCAATAAAACTTTGTTTTTATTTAAACAAAAATTTACTGTTGAACAAATTGCTACCCAAAGAAAACTATCTGTGGGTACAATATATCAACATATTACTAGATTAATTGCTGAGGAGCAAATTGATATTACCGAAGTATTATCGAAAAAGAAACTGTTGCAACTGCAAAAAATATTCGAAAAAAACGAAGAAAAAACGCTAACCGAAATAAAATCTGAAATTGGCGATGCTTTTTCTTGGGACGAATTACGCCTTTTTAAAGCATCAAATAATACTAAATAGTCTTTTTAATTACATTTTATTCAATAAAAAAACGAAAAATTCATAATAAATTATCAAAACTTAAAAATCAAACAAAATAACTATTTATTAAAAAATTAATACTATTTTTATGTTATTCGTTTAAATTTTGTATATTTAAAAGAAAATAACATAAATATGCGTATGATATAAAACAAATACAAATCATAAAAACCTAATTTAGAATAATTCACTACCTGTTTAATTATTTAAATTTTATATATTTGTAAATTAAAATAAACCAGTTTTTTGAAAAACACTTTACCATAATAATTTTAAATAATAAACAATTAGTAGTTTAATTAATAGGCAGTTAAATACTTTGAATAATAGTATTTAAAAAAATAGTGATATATAAATTTAATAGACTAAATTATTTTGGAAATAGAAAAAGTTAATGAATTAAACTTTAAAAAAGGTAGTTTTAAATACCGTAAAGCAGTGCATTATACTTTGGTTGTAAGTGTAATTGTTTTTCAAATTTTATTATTGGTAATTGTTTATAATGAAATTTTTAATGAGCCTAAACTTGAAGAAATTGAGGCTGAAATGCACATTTCTGAACAAGCAAAGCACTTTAGCGATTTAACTAAAAACGATTATATTACCGCGCAGTATAATTTGCAATATTATATGCAAACCAAAGACGAAAAGTATTTGGTGAATTACAATGAAGCGCTTGATAGTTTAAATAAAAACATTAAAAACTTAGTTCATACGGCCGATAAAAGTTCAACTTTTTCAATGTATTTAAACAAAGATAAAGGGTTGCAAACTTCGGTAAACGATATTAACAAAAAAATAGATTCGTTACGTAAAGTAGAAATTAAGCCAAGTGTACAAACAAATGAAGGTTTGTTTAAAATTAACGCTATAAAATACGATGATGTTATAGATAGTTTAAATGTAGAAACATCTGTATCTGTTGATAGTGTTCAAAAAAAGGGATTGTTTTCACGTTTAGGAAGTGCTATTTCTGGTAAAGTTGATGTACAAAAAGAAAAATCGAAAGTAGTTTTAACAGTTCGTCAAGGGAAAAAAGTGAGTTCGGGTAGCATTGAAGAACAAATTCAAAACCTATTTAAAACCACTAACGATTATTACCAAAAAGAATTTTTAAATTATAAGAAAAAATTAGCTACGGTAAAAAATAACAGTAAAAATCAAGACGCTAACTTTTTCAATGTAAATTCAGAATTGTTATCGTACAGTAACATGCTGCTAACAAAGTATAACGATATTTTAGTATCTTTTACCAACGATGCACGTAAAAAATTTCAAGATCAATACCAACAAAACAAGCAAATACGCAATTATGCCGTAATTGGTTTAATTGGTTTAATTGTTCTAATATCAATATTATTAGCTTTTTTAACCAGGTTAGCATTTATGTACGAAAGTAACTTGGTTAAAGCACAAAAGAAAATTCAACAAAACTTAAATTTTAAAAATAGAATTGTTGGAATGATAAGCCACGAAATAAGATCGCCTTTAAATATTATATCAATTTATACGCGTGGAATTAGTAAGCAAGTAACCGATGAAGACGTTCAAGATTCGTTAAAATCAATACAATTCACAACACAGTCATTATCGTTATTAGCCAATCAAATTTTAGAATTTTCTAAAAACGAAAACAAAAAGCTAACACTAAATAAATCAACATTTAATTTAAAAACAGAATTAGATGAAATTTTAAAAGCGTTAACGCAATTTGTTGAAAATAATGAAAATAAATTAATTGTAGAAAACCATGTAAAAAATGATGTAATGATTACATCAGACATCGTTAAAATACATCAATTATTTTATAACATTGTAGGAAATGCTAATAAATTTACACGTAAAGGCGTGATACATGCATGGGTAGGTATAGAGAAAAGTAAAAACAATACCCACACTTTAAAAGTAACCATAAAAGATAATGGTGCCGGCATAAGTGAAGAAGATTTAAAGCATATTTTTAATAGTTACCAACAAGGCAAAGCAGCAGCCGATGTTAAAGATTTAGGGGCAGGATTAGGATTAAATCTTTGTAAAGAAATTGTAGAATTGTTTAATGGAAAAATTAATGTTAAAAGCAAACAAAACGTTGAAACAGAAGTAACATTTTATATTGTTTTATAAAATATTACAAAAGTAAATTAAGACTAAAATATTATATTGTTTAAATAACACTAGGGCAAAAACGTGCAATGTAAATTGTACACCTTATAAATCACATGGAAAAAAAATTACACAACTTTACTTTTATTACAGCAGATGACCACCGAGTTGTAACCAAATCAATATCGTTTATATTGAAAGAGTTATATAGCGGTGCAAAAATTCATGAATTGGATAATTTAACCGATGTAATGAAAGTTGTACAAACGGAACCAATTGACTTATTAATGCTTGATGTTTCGTTTCCAGATGGAAATTCGTTAAACTTAATATCAACTATAAAAAAGCTTCAGCCAAATATCAGAATATTAATATTTTCGGGTCATGATGAAGATATTTATGCTTTGAGATACATACAAGCTGGTGCTTGTGGTTATTTGAATAAATTGAGTAACGAACACGAAATTCAAAATGCTATATCTTTAGTAATGAGTTCAGGTAAATATTTTAGTAAGCATATACAAGAAAAAATTACCGATAGTTATATTTTTAAAAAGCCAATAAATCCAATGGCGCAACTATCAAACCGTGAGCTTGAAATTGCAAGGTTAATGGTAGAAGGTTATGGAAATTTAGAAATATGTACTGCACTAGATTTACAAAAATCTACCGTAAGTACTTATAAAACAAGAATTTTTGAAAAATTAGAAATTGAAAATCTGTCAGATTTAATTCAATTATTTGGTTTGTATAAAGAAGTTTAAAACTTTAAAAAATAAAAAAGCTACAATCCAAATTATAACAGCACCCTAGGCGAAATACAAAATATAAAAACACGCCCACAAACAGGAATCCCATAATTTTACATATTACATAGTCCCAACAATTACGTTAGATATACTTTAGTAGAGCGTTAAATACAGTAAAATTATCAGATAATCGAGCGAAATCAACCAGAGCATGGTTAATAGCCCAAGGAATAAGCGCATCGCGTTTAACAGCCAAAGGCTATGGCGAACGCCAATTGGTAAACGAATGTTCAGACGGAGTGAAATGTACCGAAGAACAACACCAAGCAAACCGCAGATCTGAGTTTATT
>JACCEA011140808.1_pt1 | contig 15534 bp, 15 predicted proteins | sample 7449851 | NCBI WGS metagenome assembly JACCEA01 (sample SAMN15323453, study PRJNA562643) | freshwater metagenome | isolation source: river surface water | place: USA:Blue River Watershed | collected 2017-08-18 | reverse complement strand
TAAAACGGCGACAGTTTTGGTCATTGGACTTGTTGGAAACGTAGTAAACAGGTTTAATTATCAAAAAATAAGGTAACGTATGAGTAAGATAATTATTTCCTTTTCAGTGTTTTAAAGTTACTAGTTAACGAATCACCTCCACAAGCACAATACCCCAACCCTATGAAAAAAGCCCCCCAGCTCACACTGGAAGGCTTTGTAGAGGGGGGGGGGAGTGACAGCTCCGTTTCACTTCGCTGTCATCCGCAAAGGGCATCTTGCACAAAGCCTACAGTATTCGTTGAGCGAATACTGTTTTTTTCATAGGGGTCGATCAATCACACCGGTGCATTTCTCGCCCCCTATGAAAAAAGCCTCCCAGCTCACACCGGAAGGCTTCGTAGAGGGGAAGGATCTACGTGTACCCAAAAAGAACAGAACCCCCAAATTATTCAAACAGCGATTTTTTTAGAATAATCGAATTATTTGAACAATAAAGAGATATTTCTAATTGAATTCGTTTGCATAAAATTGAATCAATTTGCAAGAATGTGGGCTAGATGTGGACTAGATTACGTACATTTGAATTAATTATATAATACACAATGGCTTCCATTAACCTTATTCTACAAGGCACTAAAAATCCCGCAGTTATCTATATCCGTTTGCGAGACGGCAGAAAACTAGATATTAAAGCTAAAACGAACTACCACATAAATCCTGAGAACTGGGATGAAAAGGAACAAAGACCAGTCAAAAAGCTACTAAAGAATATTGATTATGCTAACTTAGATACGGACCTAAGCGGCCTGAAAGTTTCCTTGCTAACTGAATACAACAAATCAAAAGGAATAAAGACAATTGATTCCAAATGGCTAAATGAGTTCATAAACCCTACTGAACCATTATCTAAATACCCATTAAATCTGGTTGACTATATAGATACGTACATTGAATTCAAGAAAAAAGACGTCAAAGAGACTACTATTAAAAAATGCAAAGGGATAAAAGAATTGCTAATCAGATATGAAAAGCACACCAAATCCCTAGTATTAATAAAGGATATAAATCAGGATTTTAAGATTGGCTTTGAGAATTATTGCGAGGAGATGGGATACGCTAAAAATACCACCGCTAAAAACCTGATATATATTAAAGCATTCTGTAACCATGCAAAGGCAAATGGCTTAGAAACGCATTTCCAACTTGACAGCGTGAAAATCAAATACAATAGAGCAAAACATATTTATTTGAATAATCAAGAAATAGCCAAAATTGAAAGCCTCGATGACCAAAGTTTAACGGAAGGATTGGTGAATGCTAAATACTGGCTATTAATTAGCTGTTATTGTGCTCAGAGAGTCTCGGATTTTATGCGTTTTGATAAATCTATGATACGGTATGAAAAGAATAGGAAAGGCGAACTAAAACCTCTCCTAGAATTTACCCAAGTTAAAACTGGTAAAATAATGACTATACCACTACACTCGAAGATTATAGAGATATTAGAAAAATTCGATGGTAACTTTCCTAAAAAGATATCTGATCAACGATATAATGACCACATTAAGAATGTATGCAAAGAAGCAGGAATAAACGAATTAACATTAGGCAAGTTATTCAATCCAGAAACCAAACTCCAAGAAGAGAAATTATACGAAAAGTATTTACTAGTTTCATCGCACATTGGAAGAAGATCTTTCGCGACTAATAATTACGGCAAAATCCCAACAACCTTTTTAATGCAGATGACTGGTCACGCTACAGAATCAATGTTTTTAACTTACATAGGCAAAAGCAACAAGGATATAGCGATTGAAATGACCGATTTTTTTTAATATCCCGATAGACTATTTACATAATTTAACCTGAATTATCCATGTTAAAATATACATTAAAAGAGTATAAGGAGGAGTTTGACAAAAAATTGTCCGAATATTTATTGAGATTTGAAGACAACACTCCTGTTTCGTTTATAGATGAGCAAAAGGGCCTTTTCTCTACCTATAATAATGCACTATTATTGATTGCAGATAAATTAAAGGAATATGGTGACCTTGAAGCCGCCAATACTATTTTTTTACCAAACTCAATTTTTGATGGTCTTAAGAAGATAAGCCGTGAAACCTACGATGATATAAAGATAGAAGAAAAACTCAAACCTAAAATCATGGGGTTTCAGACTTTAGAAGAATACCTGGAAAACCGCGATACCAGTTCAGAAAATTATTGTACTAGGATTGACTATACTAAACTAAGGAATCATTTAACTAGCGTCAATAAGATATTAAAATTTATAACGAATCAGTATTTAAAATACCAAATCGAGACTTCAATAGAAAGTGAAAATGATTCAACAATTAGTGTGGAAACAGAAGAAATCGAGATTAAAACAAAGGTAGATGAGGATCAACAAATTATTGATGAATACTTAGGGCCATTTGAATCTTATCTACCTGGCAGTGGTTACAAAGTTTTATCAAATTCTTTAATATTATACTTCAAAACAGGCAAATTTCCTAAACTTAATAAACCTATATATTTTGAACCAATAAATAAGAAATGGATAGGATGGGCTTTAAAAGAGATTCATAAAAGGTGCACTCGCAAGAAATTTAGTATTGACCTTCTCATTTTTGCAAAACAGAATATTAATTTATTTAAAGCAGAAATCATTAAAAATGAGGATTTTCGTAATTCAAATTTTTACAGATCTTTCACTGAAAAACCAAAATCATATAAATACCACCAAATCCACCGAAAATATTTAGAAAACCACTAAAAACACTTTTTTATCCCCTTTAGACCACCAAAGCCCCTTCTCAATTTTGCGCCCTAACCAAACCAATTAATATGGGACAAAATTGTATATTACTTGAAACCCTAACTGTTGATGAACTAAATCAACTAATAGGCACGTCCGTTAAAAACGGCATCACTGAAATTCAACAGGAATTTCATTCAAAACACCAATCTGAAGAACTTCTTACCCGAGAAGAAGCTTGCCAATTTCTAAAAATAGACAGCTCGACCTTGTGGGCCTGGACCCTTAAGCAAAAAGTCAAAGCATATGGCATTGGTGCACGGCGTTATTACAAACGCAGCGAATTGTTGGAATCTTTAACCTTAGTAAAAAAATAGGAGATGAAAGAGCCCAATATAAACCCCAATTATGACAAGTCGCTCGAAGTGAGCCAGCTTGATTTGGAGACTGTGATCTCTAGACTTCCTAAAACGCTACAAAATTGTGTGACGGAATTCAAAACGGAAGAACAAAGGCTTATAGCAACGTATGCTGTTACTACGCTAACTGGTTCTTTAATGCCAGAAGTTTTTGTTAAATACATGGACAAAATCGAACATCCTTGTTTGATGTTACTCATTTCAATGCCCCCAGCTTCTGGTAAGGGTGGCCTTAATTTGATGTATAAGCTAGTAGAGGAGATAAATTCCAAAATGCGCTCTAAAAATGAGGAAGCGTTAGGAACTTATTTGCGTGAAGTGAAAGCCGTAGAAGAGCTAAAAGACAAATCAATACCGCTTCCTAAACCACCGAAGCAACCACTCCATTTGATTCCAGGTAACACTACATCGTCCAAGATGAACGAGCAGTTGGCTGAAAATGACGGTTTAATTGCTTCACTAATCATGGAGACTGAAACGGATGGATTAACAATGATGCTCTCTAATAAGATGGGTGAGGCTAATTCAGTCCTTTTTCGGAAGGCGTTTCACCATGAATATGATAGTCAGCTTAGAAAGCGCAAAGGCGAGCACTTAGTTATTTCACGTCCAAAACTAGCAATAATAGTTAGTGGAACACCTTCTCATATCAAAGGCCTTTTTAGAGGCAATGAGGATGGTTTGTTCAGTCGCTTCATGATTGTTACGGGAAACAGTCCGTTGGTATGGAAAAGTGTTCGCCCAACACCTTGGAAACGATCCTTAGATGAGGTATTTACTGAATTAGGCAAAAACTTCACTGCACTATTCGATCATTTTAACAACCGAAAGCTAGACGTTCAATTTCAAACTTATCAATGGGATAAAATTGATTCGATTGGGGAGGATTATATGATTCATTCGGTTGAAGAAGCTGGTGATTATGCATCAAGTATAGCTAAACGACACGCAAATATGCTTTGTCGAATAGCCGCTATTCTTACAGCTGTACGGCACTATGAAAGCAAATCAACCTCTGAGGCACTTTATTGCAATGGTGCTGATTTTGAAACAGCCTTATGGATGGTAGATCAATCCGCAAAGAACGCCTTGGAGGTTTTCAAGCAGCTTGATGGTAAATACAAAAAAGGTAATTCAAAAAAAGATGCGTTTTTCAAGGCAATGCCAGAAACATTTGTGCTGTCTGAGGTGGCTAATCTTTACGCTGATTTGAATATCAAAAAACGAACAGTAAATAGGTACGTTCAGCAGCTAATGAATGACGGACTTCTTGAATGCCTGTCATACGCTGTGTATCGAAAGGTAGCACCTAAGAATTAGATGAATGGCGAATTGGCGTAGTGGCACAACTGCATAATTGCTTAGCCACTACGTCACTGCGCCACCTTAGGTGTTTTAGAAATAATACTCATTTTTACAACTAACCGCGATCCAGATTACTGGAAAGCCCTAAATAATATCTATTATGACAAAGATTAAAATTTTATCGAAAATATTAGGCTCACAATACTTCGAGCAATTAATGATAGATGAAAAAGCAATCAACCGAACATTAAACGCGCGTGATTTAAATTTCATCTTTGAACCCAATATAAAATACTTCGAAATAAAAAAGAATGTAGAAGATATGGTTTTGTCAACAATGAAGCATATCCAAGATCCAATATCATCAAAGGATCGATTAAGGAAAATAACGCATAGTTTGTTTTACGCTGACGAAAATCAGGATAATCAAATTGATTATTTATACAAATATCACTTTAACGCGATTTACGCCACGTTATTTCAGCAATTAACGATTGCGGAAGATTTTGTTGCTAGGGAAGCTGAGTGCCAAGCTGCACTTGATTTATTTGATGAAAAAATCAAGCAATATGATTGCAGAGAAAATTGGCTAGCTAAATATCTTGACTTGTTTGAAAAAGTAATTCAAGAGGAAAATGATCAGCGATTTGATCATAATCAAGATACCAAACTCTACAGTATAACCAAACTGAAAATTTTACTATCAGAAGACATGTTAATACAAAGGCAAAAATTCAAATGTAAATATGTTCAGCTAGCTAAAGAACTAAATAAGCAGTACCGGAACTATTATGTTGATGGGGTAAGATATTTTGATGATTATTGACAATTGTGGGGCTTCGGCCCTATTATTGTTTACCGCATTTGTTAAATATTACTTGACAATCATTTTTTCTTAATTATATTGATAAAACCTAATATCTTAAAACGAAAGTAATGCAAAATTACCTATCTAAATCCGACTTCCAGTTGGCCTCATCATGTGCTAAAAAGCTAGTTTATAAAAAGAAAGGATATGATTCATCTAATGATACAGATGAATACATGATGATGCTTGCACAAGGTGGCTATATAGTTGGCAAAATGGCTTCGATGTTGTTCCGAGAAGGAGTAGAAGTGGAGGGTAGCACAACGGAATCCCTACAAATTACCAAAGACTTAATTGAAAAAAATGATTCAATCACACTCTTTGAGCCTGCTTTTGAGTTTGACCAAAGATTAGCGAGAATCGATATTTTCGTCAAACATGGAAACAAGATTCAATTAATTGAGGTCAAATCTGCTTCAAGAGATTCCTTGAATCCCAAGAAAGATTCGACTAAACTTAATAAGTATATCCAGGATATTTCTTTTCAGTATACCATTTTGAAGGATGTGTTCCCTGACTGCGAAATAACGTGTTTGCTTTTAATGCCAGATAAATCCATGAGGACTTTGATTGATGGTTTTGCAGGATGGTTTCGGTTAATTGACAAACCTATTTCGCAAGAAGATGAATACGAATCTCCCAATGAAATAATTACCAGGACCACGAGTAAATTTCAAAAGCCTGAGGTTGAGTTTATTTATGAAAACCACCCTAATAGACAAGATTATATTGATAAACTCCGAAACGATGGAATCCTCAATTACCTCGATGTGACAGATAAAGCAATTGCTTTGGAATCTGAAATTAGGTCTAAAGCTGAATCCTACATCAAGATATTGAATAATGGACTTGAGGCTACCAAAGAAGATTATCAGATCTCTAAAGCATGTAAATCATGTGAGTATTATGTATCTGGAGATGCTAATTGTGGTTTTTTTGAATGTTGGAAAGGGGTTAAAGCAATGCCAAGTATTTTCGATATGTATTACGGTGGTACTATTGGTTCCAATAATTACCTTAATGAATTAATAAATGAAGAAAAATATGAATTCAAGGATATTCAGCCTCATCGATTATGTAAAAATGATGAAAGTATTGGAAAAAGGAATGAGCGACAATTAATTCAATATAATAATACGTTAAGCAATTCTGAATGGGTTTCTGATAACATGAAGCAGGAGCTAGATTCCTGGAAATACCCTTTACATTTTATTGATTTTGAAACCTACACTGGTGCTTTACCATTCCACAAAGGAATGAGACCTTTTGAGTTAATTGCATTTCAATGGTCTTGTCATACAATTAATGGACCAGGTGCAGAACCTACTCACGAGGAATTTATCTATACGAAATCTGAATTTCCAAATTTCAAGTTCGCTGAGAGCTTAATGACTCATATTGGAATGACGGGTACACCTTTAATGTGGGCCACCCATGAAAATACAGTATTAAGGACGATTTACTATCAAATGGATGAATACGGATACCAAAACGCTAAACTGAAAGATTGGCTCCAAATGACGATTAAGGATGAGAAATTAGGAACCGAGGGTCGTTTTATTGACATGAATGCATTTACCTTGAAGCATTATTTTCATCCTGAAATGAAAGGTAAGACATCCATCAAGAAGGTTTTGCCAGCAATTTGGAACAATAATCAATTCCTTCATGAAATACCGTATCTTCAAAAGTATTCTATTAAGGATTTAGAAAATCAGGTATTGGATCCCTATGATACCTTATTTAATCTGGCAAATGCTAAAATGCGTGAGTTAGATGAAGAAAAAGAAATTCAATCAGAGGATGTGAAAGGAGGTACAGGTGCAATGAGAGCATTTTATCGAATTCGGTTTGATAATTCTATTACAATGGAGCATAAGGAAGAGCTAAAACATAGATTACTTGAGTATTGCAAATTGGATACAATGGCTATGGTTATCATTTGGTTGTATTGGAAACAAACCGTTAAATAAATTTAAGTGTTATAACTTTTATTGAAACTATATTATTCTTAATCTTGACAAAATAGACTCACAATTGATTTAACAATGTAATTAAGTAATACTCATTAATCATTTCTATGAATAAAGCAGTTTTTGAATTTAACGAGGAAAAACTAGAATTTATATTTAATAAAATAAAACCAGACGGTAGAGGTGGAGAAATTGAATTGGGGAAAAATGCACTTGAACATTTTATACACAACTGTGATAACTTTTATCTTTCAGATTCGATTGGCACTCTAAAAGATGTTATACTAGAGGTAAGCTTAACTTGGAGTAATGGAAAAACTAGTCAATGGGGAATAGGTGGAAGATTAAATTTTGACTCAAAAATGAATTTGCCGGTAATTAGTTTTATTCAGGTTGAAGATCATGAAAATTACTCAAAGGTATTTATCAAGTTCACTGGCAAGTTTATTTGCAATTTTTCGCCAAGTAAAACTTTAGTCGAACAACACAAAGGCTGGGAAAATTCATCATTAGAATTAAGACTAAATTTCAGAAGTAATTTTAAAAAAGCGGATAATATTGATTTTGGGAATGTTTATTGCGTCATAAAAGACATTCAGAATCAATATAATTTTGTTTCGGATTTCATTTAGTCTTTTAATAAGTTGGTATTGATTAAGTTAAATTATAATTTCTTGCAAATAAAGTCTGATTTAATGAAAAAATTTCAATATCGCCCCAAAACGATAAAGCAATTAAAAGAATCCTACAATCGAAGAAGTAGAGACGGGTTGAATGGCTTTGTGTCCTTTGAAGACTTTCATGATTGGTATAATAGCAAGGAGTTAAATTGTCATTATTGTGGTTTAAATGAAGTTGAATCCCAAGAGTTATCAATTAAAGGTATATTAACGTCAAATAGATTTCCGAAAAATGGAATCATTGGACAAGGGAAGAGTCGTGCAGTATGGTTGGAAGTTGATCGGATTAACCCGAATGGAAACTATTCAAGAGAAAATAGCGTTTTGTGTTGCTATTTTTGCAATAATGATAAAAGTGATGTGTTTAGTGGAGAAATATACTCTCAATTTTTTCAAAATAGAGTTACCTTTTTAAGGCAATTACTGAAAAATAAAAATGCAGAATAATCTATTTCAATTTAGTTTTTTAAAAAATCGATTACTATGGCAAATATTACTTGTGCCCACTGCGGTGGAATGTTTCAAATTCAATTAACTATGGGGACTACTGGTCGTGGTTCCCGTGGATACCAACATTCAAGTTCTCATGGGTGTGGTAAAATGACAAACGTAGAAGTTCATAACGGACAAATTGTTAAAACTTGGAAAGGGTAATTAGGTCTTACAAATCAACAATTTACATTAGCTTAAATCAATAAAAATAACATGGTCTCAAATTATAATATTAAAATTACTTCTGATAGTTTTTTTCAATTGTATAACAATGAAATACCTGCTTCTGAGCTTTGTATAGGTATAAAAAAACTTACTCAAAATGTTTATTTATTAAAAACCTCAAATGGATTGAAAATATTCAATTCTAACAACAATGATGAAATACTAATTGGGGATAATAATATTCAAACGAACTCCAATTATGTTAGATATACAGAGGATAATAAATTTAAATTTATTGAATTCAAAGATTTTAACAAATTTGAATTAATTCTTGGAGATGATAAATACAATTGCCAAAAATATGGTGATTTTCTTTTATATGAAGGCAGGCTATATTTAAAAGACAGATTATTAGTTAATCTAAGGGAATTAGACTCAATCAATTTAAAAGAACAACATTTGATTTTCAATTATGAGGATTTTATTATAATAACAGATAAAAATATTAAAAGTGAATTGTATTGTATTTCTAATAAAATCGTGAAAGGCCAAATCAATGATATTAAAATTGGAGCTCTCGAATTATTAGTTAATACCTCGACTTCTGATTATTTATTTGACAAAACAGGAAATTTGATTTTTTGTGGTCAATATGGAGAATATTTAAATGATGGCCCAATAAAAATTTCAAATGAAGATGGAGACTTTTTGTGGATCAAAGAAAAACTAATTGGGCCAATTGAAGGCTTTTTATTTGAAAAATTTACCATTTGTTTCGAAAGTAGCGATTCTGTGATTTTAATTGAAGGTGAAAAATTATTAAATATTGATTTGTTAAATGCAACATTTAATGTTACTGATTGTAATGTTAAAGGGTTGAATGGAGTCAGAATAAAGTTCAAAAAAATATTTATCAGAAAATTTGATCAAAAAATTTACGTCCTTACCGATGGCGAAAACTTCTATTTTTATTCTCTAAAAAAGAAAATGTTTGTTAATTATTTAATGGGAGAAAAGAAGTTTGATTTTAGTAATAGTAAATTAACCTGGTTAAATCAAGAAGAAGATATTTCTCAAATTGAAATAGATTGTGATGAGATTGTAGATGTTTCTTACCTAGTAGATAGCATTTTGATTATTGCGAAGAAGTTAAACGAGCACTTGTTAATTTCTTCAAAACATGGTTTGGTTACTAAATCAAAAAAGCCTTTGGCTTTTTACCAAAACTGGGGAAATTTTGTTTTAATTGATCCCCAAGAAGGAAAGAAAATAGAATTACAATTTTACAATTTTAATGATAACAGCCTAAATAAATTACCTTTAAAAATAACTAGTGTAGAATTAAACAAATCTGAAGAATATTTTAATATCAATTTAGATGGCAATGCACCTTTCACCACATTAAGCGTGAGTAAATTTGATAATCCATTATCATAAAATTGAAAATTATTATGGCAACATCACAAGATTTATTAGAAATTCAATTTAATAAGGTTGGTTATTGGTGTTTAAACGGCAATAATGATCTTATTTATTCAATCGATAATTCATTATCGTTAATAATTAATTTTCCTAATATTCTTTATGCTTTTGTTCTCGAGATGGAAGTGGGAGACAAATTAATGTATTTAGGAAAAACAACTAAAAGCTTAAAGCAGCGTTTTACGGGATATTTAAAACCTGGTTCAGGTCAACAAACTAATATTAGAGTGAATGAAAGAATTGTGGACTTACTCAATAAAGGGAGTAAAATTTCAATTTATGTATTTAAGGATATTGAATGTCTTCAATGGTCAGGCTATAACTTGAACCTTCCGGCAGCTTTAGAGGATTCTTTGGTTAATAAATTTTCGCCGGATTGGAATGTACATGGAAAAAATAAAATTTTATCTTCAACAGCAGAATTAGAAAATTCTGATACTAATAATGTTGATGTTGAATCAGGTTTAGTTTATGAATTTATTTTTGAAGTTTTATTGGGCGAAACTTATTACAATAAAGGATTTATTAATCCCGGTCTAAAAGCTGATGAATATTTTGGAGAGCAAGATCAAATTGTAACTTTAGTTTTAAAAAATGGGGACGTTTTAAAATCTAAAATCGATCGAAAAGCTAATGCTAATAAATCAGTAAGATTATCTTTTAAATCAGAACTCGTTAATTTTTATAAAAAACATTATGAATTAGGTCAAAAAATAAGCTTTGGCGTTATTGCAAAAAATCAATTAGTTATTATTACGTAAATTATTTTTTCATTGTAGTTAATTAATTTGATTTTTCAGGCTGCTACTTTTTGGCTGTTACAAATCTTTCCTTTGTGTAATTATGACACAGAAGATGTGACCAAAGATCTTTTGCAAGAATCTTATACCTTTATTTCTACGGTTCATAATCAATTTTAATTTAAAAAGCCCCTTAGGATGATTTCCTAAGAGGCTTATTTAGATGATTGAATAATTATCCCACCCTAAAGATGTTGTAAGGATACCATTTCCCTGATATGCAGTAAAGAATCTTGTGTTCTTCGCTTTTCAGTATTGAATCAATGTAAACCTTTGTTCCTTTAGGAAGATTACCCACTTTACGGGTTACTTCTGCACGTATCGGAGTGTATAGCTCAAGGATGATTCCCTTAGGAGTGATTACTAACAGTACATTAGGATGCAGAAACTCGACTTGTTGTTTCTTTGCCATGCTAATTCAAGTACCAATTAGAGCTACCTCCTGTAAATCCTGATTGAAGTTGGTGCGTGAACTCAAAGGCATTCACACTGCGTTCAAGGAATCTATCGACGTAACTTGATTTGTTGGCACCCGTAAACAAATTGTACATCCTCCATAGGTTAATATCTCCTGCATCATTACGACAGAAGCTTTGATCTTGGAAGTAGTCCTTTGCAACCGAACCAAGCTGTGTATCTGTAAACAAAAGTGGTGGTATCTGCTTCTTTATATCATTAGGTAGGTGATTGTACAAACGTGCACGTCCTAACACCTGTGCAAATTGCGCTTCAGTTAAATTGTGCTCAGTAAACCGTTGCATTGCTCTAAGATGTGATTCAGGGTTGTAGTGGCTTATCATTGACATAAAAGCATCCATTAGCTCTCCTTGACTATTAACCACGAGCTTTACCTGTGCACCGTCTGACCAAACACAAAGGTTACTGCATACCTTAACAGAGAACCCAATGAAGATCTTGAAATGCTCTGCAGATCCTTTCTTATTGTTTAGCTTATCATCCCCGTAACACTTCACTCCACCAATGGTTAAACTTAACGTCTGCCCATCAATGGTTCGTTGGATGCTGGGTATTTCGAAAACAAACATGGCCCTCTCGAAATAGATGGTTCTTTCGTGATCCTCTAGCTGACAAGCTGGTTTGTATCTTGCTTCTGGTGTTCTTCCTTTGATCGGATGCGAAACACGTATGCTAGGAGAGAGAATATCTTCTCCCTTGAAGCAATGGTTAATCACATCATATGTGGTTTGGATAAAATCCCCGTGACTAATTAGCGGTTCATTGTCCTTACTAAACACAGGAATAATGTGTTGCCTTTGAATTTCTTGCAGGTTTACCTCGATGGTGTTCGCACCGATGAATGCTGAACTACTAGATTCTATAATTTGCTCTTCCATTTCTATATAAGAAGCGTATTCTTCTGCTTCTATAGATGGATTAACTATTAGTTGATTGTTCATATTGAAAGGGGTTTAAGTTGCCTTCTAAGGCACGATTTTTAGCTTGTCTTAGTTCTTGCTTTCTCTTCTCATAGTAAGGCAAAAGCAGGTCATTAAACTGGGTGTATTGATTATATAAACCCAGGAGTTCCATGATAGAAGATGCATTGTTCACACGTTCTTTTACGTAATCAATTTGAGGCTCTAATTCCTCCATACACCATTTAGAAATGATGTTTCCAGTGGTTGCAGATAATCGATGTTCAGGCTTACCAAAGAACAATCCTGTACGATCTTTGCTAGCATGTGCCAGGTTCTTGTTGTCTAAATCAAATACGAGCGTGAACTCGTAATCTAATCCATCACGCTGCACAGATTTCAATCCAACCTTTTCAGGAATGGTTTTACCATTCTTCTCTGTAAGAACATAATCCTGTTTGGTTCGTATAGTAGCAATAATGTGAACAGGTGCTTGCAAGATCTTCTGAACAAATGCATTATGCCGAGGTGTAACTTTGTTCCAATTGGTGAACGAGTTACCTGATAAAGAACCGTGGTAATCAAGTAGGCATTCCCATTCGTGAGTTATAGAGTCTATAACAACCACATCAATCCCCGAAGCCACACAGAAATCAATAGCTTCCATGTATTTCTCTGGTTCAAATGGGGATGAGATACCAAGTACCTTATATACTCCCAGATGAGCGTATAGATGAGATGATTCATTCTCTGTATCTATTAAAGCAACCTTTTCCCAAGATTGACATAATCCGTGTGCAACAAGCAAGGCAGAATATGTTTTACCACTACCACTATGACCCTGTATAGCCATCTTGATTTTAGCCCTTTTTCGTTGGGCAGTTTGTAATTCCATAACATATATGTTTTGAATAAATGAAAAAGGGCACAGATTTCTCCGTGCCCTTCAAAGCGATTAATCAATTTGATTAGAGTTTAAGAAGGCTGATAATTAAGTTGATTAGAACTTTCCTCCTTAACAATTTCAATTTTTGATTCACCCAATAGCTCCATGCTACCTTTAGGTCTGTAAGCATACGAATGAGCTAACGTAATAAGTTCTCCTGTGTTAGGATTAACGTATTGGTAAGCAGGAACTTCAACTCGAACGATATCTCCTTCGATTTGTGAACCAATCATACGTTTAGCTACTTCAGCATTAAATGTGGATGGAATGCGACACTTTCGTGCTGTAGCATAAAAGTTTCCCGTGTTTTGGGATTGAACAAGCTCTAATCCTCCACTTAGTTCCAAGAGAACAAATGGTTCATTAGTTTTTGAATTGATTTTTTCCATGTAATCTGATACAATTACCATAGCGTTAAATGTTTAAAAATGAATTTATGCTAGGTCAGAATTGACCCAGGGGGAGACACTCGCCTGCCCAGGCGCCTGAGGGGTTGCAGTCTGGAGTACCTCTAGAGGGGGGGTACATGGCAAAATTAAATTTTTGAAAATTTTGTTTGAATTGAAAATCTTGATCACATTTACTTGTTAGCTATTTTAGCAATGGTATTAAACGCAGATTATTAAAGATTCTAATGAACGAAATTTATCAATATATTGATGATTATGGAATACCAATTGTATACAACTCAAATATTGAAGTTCGTTTTCAAAACAACGAAAATGACATTATTCAAAAAATTGAACTTGAAAATGATCCATCTCTGGATAAGATATTAAATGAAGGTTCTATGATTATATCTCAACATAGTCATTATAGAAAAGTGGAACCCAATTTCCCCAATGAATTTAATCTGAGCACAGGAGAACAGATTAATTTGGTTCTGGAATGGTTTAAAGAAACGACAGGTTTCATTATTTCTGATTTTAATACTCTTCTTGAATTACCTGTACTTCCCAATTCTAAAACTCCATTTTTACTATTAGTTGAAAGTGAAAACCTTGGTTTGAGACTAGTCCTTGCAAAAAAAATCATAAACGGGGACTTGGAAATTAGAAAGAGATACTCAAACGATGGTTGGATGTTAAGAAACTGGATCACAACGCTTGGTCGAATTTCGATAATTAACGGCAACTTGTATATTGATAATGAGATGGATGATTTAGGTAATCTTGAAATTGTAAACGGAAACGTATCTTTTTCAAATTATGTGTACCAAAATAAATTAGTTTCGCTAGCTCCATTAAAAAGGGTAAATGGGGATTTGTATTTAAAGAATACATATGCAAGCCTTGGAACTATTGAATATGTTAAAGGAAACCTAAATTTAAGAAAGACCACTGTAAAAGATCTTGGGTCTCTCAATACGGTTGAAGGTAACATTTTGGTTTCTAAGTCTCAAAAAGATAGATACAATTTTGATAACATAAATGTGAAGGGGAAAATCAGGTATTATAATGATGTATTTAATGAGGGAGAATTAACATTACCCCAATAATAAACTCGTAGTTAATGCTATATATTTATAACTGTAAGCAAATTAGATTAGACCCTAAAAGGACATAATTAGTAGGGGAGTGAGTACACCTCTTCTTTCATTCACAGAAATAAAATTTCCCAACTTCACAATTTTTCTAATTACACTTATTAGAGAATCAAGACAAATGTGGGCTAAATGTGGGCTAGACACAAAAATAAAAATTCCCAACTATCTGATAATCAATAGTTAGGAATTTTATGATGTAGAGGGGAAGGGATTCGAACCCTCGGTAAGCTTGAGACCTACACACGCTTTCCAAGCGTGCTCCTTAAACCACTCGGACACCCCTCTGAATGGTCTGCAAAACTACGACTTATTTCGAAGAATCGAAAAAGCTGTCGATATCCTTTTTGAATTGAATCAAGGAAGGTTTGTGGATGTAGTACATGTGGCCCGACTCATACATCTTGATATCCACCCGACTCCGTTGCTCAGGACGTAAGAACATGTGCTCAATGTCGTACAAGGCCGTGAAATACGGCGTCGCGAAATCATAATAGCCACAGCCCAAATACACCTTCAGCGCCGGATTCTTCGCCATCGCATCACGCAAACTCTCCGCCACATTCAAATACTTATTCTGCACATTCTTGTACGACCACGGATACACGTCGCCAAACACATTGTAGACCTTCTCGTCCTTGAACTTCAATTCCTTTTGTAAATAATCATTGACCGTCGACGTAAACGGCCCATCTATATTCGCAAACGACGGATCAAACTCCACATACTCCCCCGCATCATC
>JACCEA011090609.1_pt1 | contig 15534 bp, 9 predicted proteins | sample 7449851 | NCBI WGS metagenome assembly JACCEA01 (sample SAMN15323453, study PRJNA562643) | freshwater metagenome | isolation source: river surface water | place: USA:Blue River Watershed | collected 2017-08-18 | reverse complement strand
TGTTTTGCATAACACGTGCTTTGACGTGCAAAAGCATGTTTTTGATGGGAAACAAGATGCTTTTTGGGGGTGGAATTAACAGAGCTCGGATTCCTTTTATAAGGGCGTTTTAAGGTGTTTTGCATAACACGTGCTTTGACGTGCAAAAGCATGTTTTTGATGGGAAACAAGATGCTTTTTGGGGGTGGAATTAACAGAGCTCAGATTCCTTTTATAAGGTCGTTTTAAGGTATTTTGCATAGCACGTGCTTATGATCTTAAACGCATTTTTTGCACGGAAAGTAGATAGTTTACATTGACCGAGCTCGGATTCCTTTTTTAAGGTCGTTTTAAGGTCGTTCACCGAACACGGATTCCTGAGCAACAAATTTTTTAAGGTATCGTTTAAAGTGGTTTTTAGTAACCAAACACGAGCTTTGGAAAAAAAAGTAGAAAATTTTTTGGGCGAGGCGACAGGTATTTTTTGAGTACTTGCTTTTGGGTGATAAATATTAATCACAAGAATAATAATGAGATTATTTTATAGATAAAAAAAATTTTTTTTTATTATATATATATATATATTATATATACTATATATACCCTATTACCTACTACCACCTACCCTATCATCTACAACTAGATGCACTTTTGTTGCTTGATGTATCTTGTTTATGGCCTCGTTGTGACTACCCCTGTATCTATTTTTAATGACTATACTTGTATCTATTATATGCACTCTTGTCACTTGGGTATAGCGAAAAGTGTCCTAAAATGTGTTAAAACTGACCACAAAAAGGTGGACAATCACAAATAAAAAATGGAAAAGTAATTTGAGAATCACTTGTGATGAAACAGAACTAACACTTGTTCAAGTGAATTGTTGAGAGAGATTGTGAATGATTTGGATTCTGAATTTCATCTTCTTGTAGAAGAAATCACAAACAATGACTGTGCGGAACTTGTATCTCGGGTGACTGAAAAAATAAAGAAATTAAAACAGTATATTGAACTTGATCGTGAACCGAAATGTCGATGTCGACAAATGTTATCTATGAAAGACAATGGAGATGTAAAAAGGTTTCGATTTACAGCGCAGGAAACCAAGTTTATAAGAGAAGCAAAAGCGGACAAGATCAAATCGAGTGAAATAGTAGACATGTTTGTGGATGCATTTCCAAGATGGAAATGTATTCCTATTGAAATTCCTTATTATAAAATCAAGCGATTACCAAAAATACCACAAAATAACCAAGAATGAATCTAGAACTTGCCGCATTGCTCATATGTACCTGGATCATTTACCTATGTAGAAAGTATATTTTATTCTTGATTAACTTGGTATATCAATTATGTTTTATTGGAATGTGTATTGGAATCTTGTATATTTTTCTAGTGACTCCATTTGAACGTAAACAAGTACTTAAATTTCTTATAGATCATTTATAAAGCGGTCTAATTAATAATACATATTTTGTTTCTGATGTCAATTCTGTTTCATCTTTAAATTGTAAATGATATTTTATTTTACGATACCAAGATGGTCCAAAACTTGTTTCTCTTATTTGTACATGATACCATTCCTTGTACTCTATTGGTGAAAGCCATATCGATGTACACTCTCCAACAAATGTAGGTGCATGTGAATGATATTCATACAATTCTAATTGATCGGATATTCCATATAGTTCCTTCTTTTGATAATTTACGGGCATGATACTGTCCTGAAAAAGCCGATAAATCATGTCGGAAACCTGTTGATCCTTTATCCGATACACGACAGTTTCACAGCAATATTCTTCTGCCTGTGCCTTTTCTTTTAACCCGATTAATGTCTGACACTGGTCCATTTTTAATAATTCCAGCATGTTGTAGGACTCTAACATTTCGTATTTAAATTTTTTAAACATATGTTAATAAATACAAAATTGTGATTTAACACAATTTTAATGGCCTTTTTTGCGGTATCCAATATACTCGATTCAGTATTAAGTGGACTTAATACTGGAATACGTACATTTGCAAGTGCTGCTCAAGGTGCAGCAAGAACAATTGGTCCACAAGTGAGTCGGGTTGTTGCAAGAAGTGTTGCGAGAGGAGTTACAGTTGCCAAGACCCAATTACAAAAAAACAAGAATCAAAATCAGTTAGAACAACAAGCAATAGGATTCGCGACACGACAGGGATTGGGTGCAATTGGTGCATTAAGTGGTGTTCTTATATGGATTGTTGGTTTAACCTTGTCCTTGTTGATATTTTGTGCAATTCCGCTTATCCGCAAATCGCTTATTAAACTGTTTAGTAGATTGGATGATTTTTTAGATAGTTTTAGAAAGACGCGAGGTCGGTCTCGAAAGGAAACAAATATCATTTACATTGTATTTATTATCATCGTGTCTGTTCCAATATCCTTGATTCGAAATGTGATTTTACCAGTTCTAAGAAACTTGCCGATTATCATCTTTGTACTCGTGTTAACAATCGTGTGGATATATGTAATCGAGTTTAATGGACCGTTTGTTGTGGAAACAACGGAACATGTGGCACAAGGGTTGATTATGGGATCTAATATTGCAATTAGATTATTCGATAAAACGATTCAAGTTGGAAATTTCTTGCTTCCATTACGAAATCTAGCCGCTCAAGTGAGCGCGGAAACGGTGATTACAGTGTATGATGCAATCAAGGCTCGACCTCGATTTTCAATCAATGTTCCAGAGATTACCACAGATCCTGATTTGTTCCGTGGAAGATTATTGTACAATGATACATTTTATGAACGTGGTCGGCGTAATTTGGAATTCTTACCGAATAAACCTCAAGATGTTAGCCCGGTAATCAAGAGATCATTTCGAACCATGATTAAATTAGAGCTCATGCGATTAAAAATTACCAAGGTGGTTTTAAAAATTGTATTGGGATCTGGAATTGCCGCGTTATTCTTTTTACTTAGTCAGCTTGTCACTGCAGGTACAATCAAGACAATATGTGTAGCCGCTTCACCAGTTTGTGCAATTCGTGAAATACTAGAATATATTGCAAATATACTTGTAACTGGTGTGAATTTATTATTCGCGCCGATATTTTCATTTTTTAATTTCAAAATTCCGGATGTTACTGGTGTAGCTTGTCGAGCAGACGATTTTACACCTGACGTACCAACTGATTGTGCGGGTGGAGTGGACACTGTAGTTGCGCCTGGACTGTTTAAAAATCTCCCAGTGACGGGTTCTAGAAGATTGTCATGTGAGTATTATGATGGCACATATACAGAATACATGGGAATCAAATTGTTACATGAAACGACAAACTCGAGTGAGTATTGTCCGCATACATATCGAGCATTTAAACATCCCCTGGAGAATGTATTGGTGATGGAGGATATTAATATGCACGATTGTTATGAAATATGTCACCTGGGTACCTTGTTTGAATCGTGTCCGGAACATGACAATCATTTAAAAATAAAGGGACAGTGTTTACAAGAAACTCCATTGCCGCCCAAGCAACGTGATTTGAGCGGTGTGACACCGACGAGCCGATTTCAGATTATTCGAAGTCTGAAACAAAAGATTCCACTCGAGTTTACAGTTGCTGGAATGGAGTGTAATTTGAAATCTGCAAATCCAGATGTATATGAACAATTTTTCAACATGCTTTGTATGGCCATGTACTTGTCACAAGGCACTGATTTTTCAAGTCTCGTTTCCAAGACGACAACACCGCGTCGAATGATGAATGATATTTCCTTGGATTATTTTAGACATAAATCGAGACAGTTAAAGTACATGATGGAAACCGATTCAACGAATCAGTCACTTGTCGATTACATGTTATTTGGAACGGATGAAGATGATTATATACAAAAACCTTCAACAAGACCTTCTCGTGAGTTGTTATCCGTGTATAAAAAGTGCCCAGACGACATTCCGATATTGTGCTATGCGGATTTTAAAACCTGTGTATCGGATGAAGCGAAATGCCCCGAGGTGCCAGAGGATGGAACATGGTACCAATATGCCATGTACCAATACGAGGGTTTTTTTCAATTGACCGAGCAGTTTGATTTTAATGATTTTGCAAAGGAAGTGTATGATTGTTGGAAGGAATATACACCTGCAACAAGTCCCATGTCAGATATCAATTTACAATTACCAGTTGAAGAGCAAGTGAAACTGACATATTGTTTTCCAATGGTCGCGCCAGTGATTTGGGAACCAACCTATTTCAACTTGTCGGTATCAAGTGCGATAGATCAATATGTATGTTCGAGTTCTAATTCATTTGCAGGATGTACATGTCCAGGGTACTATTCGAATGTGCAGATTATGAATTTTTATAGCAATGGGTTTTTCGACTGGCGGTTTATCTATGTGATTTTAAATGGACTGTTGGCAGTGTGGTTTGTTTGTTCGCTTATTTTCCCATTGGTATATGTATTGAGTATTTTACTACCATTACCAACATTGACTCTATGGAACATGATAAAGGGTGATTTGACACTCGAGCAAGAAATTTACTGTTTTGTGCGACATTTAGGTTCACTTGGACTGTTTTTATGGTTTGTCTTGGTGATTATTCTATTCACCAATTTTATATTTGGGGTATACCAAGCGATTGAATACTGGTTGTGGCCAGAGTACAAGACGCCATTAAAATGGTCACGAAGAAAAGAATTATATGAAGAAGAAGCCGGAATTCAAAAAAAACGAGATTATTCTCTTGTACCTTCTGAAAAGATTGCATAGGTGGACTGTTATTTACTATCAAAGGTGGACAGTGTATGCACACCATAGGAGGGGGACAGTCTACCTTAAGAAAAAAAATCACAATTTTTAAACACAAAATGGAACCAATTTGTAACCCGGATGCGATAGATCTTGCTAAAATTACGTTTAAAGCGGCTGATGGAAAGAGTCAATATGGAAAGCGGTTTCAAATCTTGTATGACAATCACGTATTGATTATTACAGTGGCATGTACCATCAAGTTTGGAATTACCTATTTTGAGGAGAACAAGTCATATGAGGAGCGAAAGTATAATATTTTGGTTGGTGATCCAAAGGGAATTGTTATTTTAAAAGATTTATCAACTGGACAGTATTTAGATTCACAGAAGGATATGGTAATGGTGAAATGGTTTAAATTATTTGAAGCGATTCATAAAAAGGGTGCGGATTATATCAAATCATTGGGTCACGAGGTAAAAGAGCTCATTCCATTTATTAGTACTCCAAAACGTAAAGACAAGAATGACATTCCAATTATTTATTCCGATGAACATGCTACATTTGATTTTAACCAACCGGGTGTAAAGGACAAGATTGAAACGACGGTGACGGATCGTAAGAATGATAAAATGGGATTTGAAGAAGCGATTGCAGTATCAAAGGAGGCAAAAGCGGCAGTGACAGCCTGTGTTGCAAGTCTTTGGTTGACTAAGAAAAACGAACTGACCATGAATGGTCGTACAAATACGATGCGATATCGAAAGTACGGAATTGACCCGGCAGAGAAACCCATTCGAACAGTGGATGATTCTACCATGAGTAAATTAGAAGATGCATTTGGTGATCAAGACGAGTTTGGTGAAGATGAAGAAACACAACCAAAAAAACGAGTTAAAACAGATGATAATTAAACAAATTCGGGGTGATTTTTAATTAGTTCGAGTACCAATTTTTTTGGTTGTTTACATAATTCTAATAATTCCAATGATCTTGTAGTTGCCTTTTTTGCTAGTCCTAATTTAAATTTTGCAAATTGTTTATTGACTGCAATGATGGAAATCTCGTCCTTGATGATAATGTTATCATCCTCGCCGAAATCGCAAATTTTAATTTCGTCTTCATTTTCCGATTCCTTGTCCGTTTCCTTGATATCGGATTCTTGTTTTTTATAATACTGTACAAACTTTTTAAAGAAATGGAGCGAGCTGTTTTTCTCAAACACAATGTTGATCAAGTCGGATTTTCCTTCGATTTTTTGTCGACGAATAAAGTATAGTAAAAAGTTGTAAATTTCATCCTTATACGATTTCCAACTAGCAACTTGATCAAATCGTTTAGATAGACAATGTGTTATAAATGTAATCCGACAGGATTCCCACGCTTTAGATAATTTTGGATGACTTGTAATGTAATTATTAATATCGGTAGTAGACAGGACGGATTTATCAAAATAGGCCTGGTGTAAATGCTCTACTAGCGTTTCAGTGACCATTTTATGTCGTTTTTTTGCGGGTTTTTCATCCATTTATTTTTTTTTAAATTTATTTTTTTAAAATAAATTGTGACATGCTATTCTGAATTTAAACACCCGCGTAGCATTTTGTCAATGAGGTTCGCACAGTCAGTGGAGCAAGAGTTTAATTGGTATGTATCGCCGACTTTGCTAATTTGTGAAAATAGATACTTGCGTTCACGTAGTAAATTCACAAAATTGTACCCTTTTTTCATTTCCTTTACAACAGCAGGAGGAGTAAATGGAGATATTTTTGCTAATGGATGCCGATTTTCAAAAACAGCAAATGGTTTAATTAAATGGACATTGGTAACGGGTGTTTCTTGAAACTGGCTTAACTGGGCATGCATCTTGTCACAGGCTATTTCGCCATTGTTGTTTTCCAGTATTTTCACTGCGTGATAATAAATGACAGCTGGACGATGTGATAAACCCATAAACTTGACTTGGTCTATCCGAACGTTTTTACATAAACACAAGTAAATGGGTGATAAATCGACAATACATTTCAATTCCAATAATGACAAATCCTTGCATTTCTCCTGAATTTCTGGCGATTTGATTTCTGAAATGTACTTGATACATTCCAATTTGTCACTATTCTGAGTCAACTTGTTCATAAATGTTTGATTGTATGGTGTATTCTCCATTGTCCAAGACATCATTTCATCAATAGTATGATTCCATTCGGTTAATTTAAATGTTTCGTAAATAAATTTGGCAAGTAAGTCGTTATGAATACTCATTTAATATTTTTGTGTGAATGTCCGCCTTCACAATTTCTATGGAAAAACAAATTCAGTTGGATCGAGTGTATTTAACAATTGCCGAGTGGAATCGGAAATTATCCACTAACATGCCAGACCACCACCCTGGAAAATTCTCCTTTTCTCAATTACAAGTGTTTATGAACTTGACATATGGAAATATCAGGTATAAATCTATATTGGAAAATAAAAGCACTCATGAGCCAAATCCGGAATATCAAAAATGGTATACTGAATCACACTCTAACTATTTTGGAATAGAATCTTTAGACCAGTTAAAAGATCGTGATTTTATTAGTGATATCAATGAAAAGTATCCAGGTGAAGATATTGCTGAAAAATGTCGAGAGATTACCGTGTGGTTTGCAAAATATGGTAATAAAATGCCACCAAAAACAATAACCAAGAACAATTATGAAGGAAAACAAGATTACAAATGTCCTGAAATGCAAGAATTTGATAAAGCTTGTGCCAATATGAAACGGTTAATTGGAATTTAATTTCAAATAAAATGCTTCAAAATACCGAGCACATTCACAAAATCACAAATTTTCAATGGCGCATTTTTTAATTGATCTTTCCTTGTCTACAGACTACTCATTGACCTTAAAACAAAAATTATTTAATGCAATCATCATTAGTGGCGGTAAAGATGATGAACGAGCCGTTGAAAACATCATGCAAGATATTCTCCAATATCAATTAAAGGTCAAGTACTTGACATTGGAAAATACTCGTATTACTTTACATAAATTACCAAGTACTGTTCTGAATTTAATTATTCGGAATAGTGAGGTAGATCTTGCACCATCTTGTATCTCTCAATTATGTTCCTTGAAAATCGATGGAGTGTTTCTTCCAAATCTGACAATTCCAGACTCTAATCGAATTCGTAAATTGGTACTTCAACATCCAGATTTTAAACAAGATCAATTTTGTATTAGCCGATTAACCGATATTGAAAAGTTTGTAGTAAATGAACAAGTGATTATTGGTTAATAACCATAAATACAAACTAGAAAAACAATCATTGGATTCACAACCAACCACATTGGCGACATTTCAAAATGCGCTACCTTGTAAATTCTTTTCATAATATACTCGGAACGTGCACCCGCTTCTATAGATGTAAGAAGAGAAATCAAGAATTACAAGTTAATGAATCATTATTACAATAAAAAGCCATGGTCTGCATTGTCCATTGCGTATATTAAAAAGTTTTACTAGGGGAAAAACCGCGTTGTTTGCTCTGCATAATACATGCGTGCTTCCTTTGCCGTTGTTGTAACTATTTTTATATCTATTAACGGACCTTGACAAATAAACCATCCTGCTTCTACATCCGGATTACACGCCACTAACGGATCACTTGTTACTGTTGCGGAATTATCAGACACAATTTGTATCTTGTAATTTCTATCTACATCTGGTGGGACAAAGGTCCAAGAGGTATACCCGGCCACACTGGCATTGGTATATCCATCCGTTAATAACCCTCCGCCAGCGTATCCATATAACAAATTATTGACATTGGTAATACTCGCTGGCAAACTGTATATATCTATAAGCGTTCCATTTACTGGCGCAATATCCATATTTCGAACATTCCATTTAAATTTGTTATCTAAACTAATTGTCAAATCTAAATGGATTCCGATTCGCAAATCTTGTGAAGACAAAAACCCGGTTAATTCGTCTCCCGATATAAACGATGGTAATATAGAACTCTCACTTGCACAAACTGTTTGGGTTGTACCCACGTGTGACACTGGAATACTAATATCGTCTGGTACATCGACTAAATACCACGAGTTTAGTCCAAAAACATCGTCATATCTAATCACACTAAACGGATCGCGGATGATTTGTAACAATCTGGTATGAAACGACAAACCCGGATTTGCGCATTTACATTGGTACTGTTCCTTGTCAAAATACACTCCTAGTGAATTTACTTCATACTTGTCAGGATAACTCACGCCGCCAAATGCACCGTACCCACCACAAATTTGTTTACCAAATGTAGTAATACTTGCAGGCCAGTCGCAAGTTGGTCCACCGTCTGGGTAAGCAGGGTCACAAACACACGATCCGCCATTATCGAAATCACAAGTATGATCTGGTGCTGCCGAGTCTACTGCGGTTGGCAATTCTTTCCATGGATTAATATATACTGGTGTTGCACATTGCTCCAATGTCGTATTTGTAGTAATTACAATTGGGTATAAAATCACCACGCAATCGATATCTACACAATCGATTCGCCATCTTAATTGAGTATGATTTGGCGACCGGGAAAAGTTTTCTCGAATCAACTGTGTCTGAACGCCAGCCCCCACTGTCGCGCTGATAATGTTTTGGAAAGATCGCGGCGGTGTCTGGTAGTTGGTTTCATACGTCGTCACGTCAATGTACACTGTACAATCGGAATTACAAACAACTTGAGTAAACAAGTTTGTTTCATTTGCCGAGCTAGGAAGAATAAATTGTCGCTTTCCCGTATTTTCAAAGGACAGGTTGTACTCTAATAATTGAATAACCAAAAAATCGGCGTGGGTTTGTAAAATCACACAGTTTGGATTGACTGCAAACCCAGTGTAATCAGTGCTAGTAATATCTTGCGGTCGTAATGCATATCCACAACGAGGATCGGAAATATCCGGTGTGATTCCAGTAGTAATGATTTTAGGCACGTCTCCAAACAACATGTTAGGGATGCTCAACGTAGAGTCATATGCACAGGTTTGAAGATTAGTCGCGCATCTTAATCTAGATATACCGGTATTGGGATTCTTAATTCGTGGACATGTATATGGAAACCAGCTCTGGAATCGGAAATCTACCCATGCATCTACATCTTCTTCTACCCCTCTCGAATTAAATACTGGACGCGACGAGTACCCTTCCACCAGCCACTTGCGGACTTGTGGAAAGGCAATCACCAAACTCTCGGGATTATTCACTAGTATGTAATGCATAATCCAATCATACGAAATGTCATTTTCCTCGCTTTCAATAAGCACGTCTAATTCCCCGTTTACAATTGCATCTTTCACGGCATGTTCAAATGGAAAGTTATCTGGATTTGCTAGCGGAAATTTATCGGCTGGGGTGACATATGGCTCTAACGCATTTGTTCTAGACAGGGTACCACAGACATCACACATGTACCCAGTGAGTGCAGTGTATGGATAGTAATCGCGCTGACAAATGATCGGCCGAGTAATTCTTGAACAAATGGATGGTAAAAATTCATACTTGTATGTGGTTCCAGTAGTCGTGGCTTCAAACCGCTGATTTGGAACCGAGTATGTCACCAGTGTTTTATTCACGATTACACATCGATCTAGTTCAAACTTTTCAAGATAGTCGGTGATTGTAAGTGTAGACAATAATCGCGTATATGCCCGTCTTTCTGTAGTTTCCAACCGAGTTAATATCGAGGTAGTTGGAATCACACCCTTTGTCCAATGTACATGAATCTGAGTAGGTGTTTTTCTACCAGCATAGGTATACTGTGCCATACCTTCAATTTCATTCGCGAAATTTGTCGAGTAAAAACGATCAATCCATCGCCAATTTCCATATTCTCGATCTGGGAAACATTCAGTGCACTTTTTAAATCCGGGGAATTGCACCGAGCAATATTTGTAATTAGAAGTTGGAATAATCAAATTTGTTGGAACAAGTAATGAACCTTGTATAAGAATTGGATTTTCTTTGCTGATAATCACTGTCGGATTTACTCGGTATCTATCCATATACCTCACTTGTCCTACTCGTTCAATTTGATGATTGGTGCACATGTATGGATGATCGAAATACCCCATAGTAAATTCATCTGATCCAGCCGCATTGGTAGATCGTTGTTCAGAATGTAAAGTATGTTTAATTAAATCGGAATCAAATAAGGGTCTTATGGACATGGAATAAAATCCGTTATTTGGATATATATCATATAAGGAATGGTCGTCTAATAAATCTGCATAACACCCGTTTGGGATTTTAATCGAGTTATCCATTTGTTTCGTTCTGGTATTAAACCGTCCATTTTCAAAAAAGTCGTTATCTCGCATCCAATAATACAAAACGGAAAACAATGGCCCTCTTGTTCGATAATTGAAATTCGCACGCAAATCATTTGGTATAGATGCACTAAAATCGCTAAATCCTCCATATGATTCGTCACCTATATATGAAAATGCAGCAGTTGTTGTAGATAATGAGAGTCTACATGGACCTTGTATAGCAATGCTTCTTGTATTTCCATGTCCCATAATATTAAATCCTAAACCTTCACATTCACCTGGATAACAGTTATCAAATGATCGTCCCTGTAAATCAATTGGCCCGTTAAAAAACTGCTCGTAATTTGAACTGGTAATGATTATTTCGTGAAAAGCCGCGCGTCTAGATACACCATTGCATGTTTCCAGATCAAATCCGGTACATGCAGTAACTACATTAAATAAATACGGCGTATTACAATATCGTTCGTAAAAAAAGATGATTTTACAAACCGGTGCATCATTTGTCCAATAAAACATGGTTTCTGGATCATTTGTAGATGATCTACCTGTTCCAGCTATAAATGAAGATTGTAATTGGGTAATTCGACTAATTAAATTAGATGTCGTAAACGAAGATGGGCTTGGCCAAGTATTTATAATAGGTTGTGATGAATCCACCATACACAATCTTGAAAATTCCGTGTCATATGTTACAAACACCTTTTGAATTGTATTAAAATACGCTGTATATAATCGTCCTGACCATGAAGATCGGGCATTTTGTACACAAGCATCTGTCAATATTTTGCATTTGGAGACATCCTCTCCCGGTTCTGGTATTCGAAAACATCCTGGAAATTTAACATATGAACTTGATCGCTCTGGATCTGAAAATAATCCTACATAATTAACAAGATATCCACGATGTGTCGATAATCCACTCTGAATCGCATATAACTTGTTTTCTAGCCACGAGCGGTACCATTGCTCACCTGTTAATTGTCCAGTCACTCGCGGAGATTTCCATAGCGCGCCATCCGAATCCGTTGTGCTAATGGCATAGTACCAGTTATCCAACGCATGAAAACATCCATGGTATGAACAAGTAGATAAAAAGTACTCAATAGTTGGATTGACTGGCGTGCTGATTTCGCGACCGCTCGTCATACATGGCAATTTGTCTTTACATAACTCTCCAGCTGGCTGTGCCCGTTCAATGGATGGTCCTGCATTAGAACTGTAAATGACACCTGCGCGGTCCTCACAAAGTAAAGTAGCTTGAGTATAATTGATAGATGTAAATGTATCAACGAAAAACAAGGACCCTCGCACTCCAAACAGGCTTGTAAAAAAGTACTCGTCTTGACAGGTCGTGTTTCCAATTTTTTTGATAATTTCTTTTTGAAATCCACTTGGAATGACAGGAACGGTATTCACTTCGTTCCCGTATACTTGTATCTCACTAATATAGGCATCGGTAAATACAATTTGGAATGTCTGGATAGGCGGGATACCAACTTGAACCTTTTTACAACATTTACTCAATGTGCTACATCCTCGTAATACAGAATTTTGGGGAATTTGTCGATACACGCCATTTACATTATTCTCGCAGTACGATTTCATCCATTCTTTACACGTGGAATCGTTTTCCGAAAATGGACACTTGTTCATGTACAAAAAGGGTACTTCTAATTGGTAATTAAAGTCTTCATAAATGGCCTCGAAAACCATTTCTTGCCAAGCACAACCAGGTGTAAGTCGTCCGGAAATGGACTCGGTTAAATTCGTATCTGGATTAATAAATGTAACCTGAATCGAGCCTGTGCCATATTGATAATACCGCAATAACTTGACATTTGTTAATACAGTAAACGAGACAATGATAGGACTGGTCGACACACTATGTTCGTTGGTGCAGTTTAAATATATTTCCGAGTCTTGTAAATATGCACTTGGTAAGATAACATTGGTAAGCAATGACGCATGTGTAATAATTTTACCATAATTTGCCGTGTCGTTTGGATATATACACACATCACTTGCAAGTCCTCGAATACTATCTAATACTCTTAAACCCAATTCATAATAACTCTGGTACACGATTTTATTTCTCTGTTGGAGCTCGGGAATCAATCGTAACGCCAGCGATTTGTTACTCATCATAATCCCTTCTAAACTTGCAATCACCGGTAATTGCTGTTCCATGTAATCTAATCTAGGAAAGGCAATCCATCTTGAAATATCTGATTCAGAACACGTATCTGCCTTGTTACACATTTTTCCGCTCTCGCGAGATAACTGACATTGCTGTTTTTGAAAACATCCCTTGTACGAATAATACTTTGGATTATATGTATACCCATAAGTATCCGTTTGTTCACATTTACATTCACCATTGCTTAATGCGATTCCATGACCATTACAAACGTATATATCTGGAGTTCTTCCATCCCCAATACAATCTTGGATAGGCAAACAATAGCTTTTTTCAGTATTTAATCCTCCCGTTCCTCGAATTTTACAAATGACATTTGTACACGTTTCAAATCCATTTGGACAACAGCTTTGCCATTGTTGGAAAGATCCAGATGTTGAATCTGACGGGTCAAAAGACGGTCCAGCTGGGGCATTACACCCGCCCATCCATCTTCCAGGTAAAGTCACACCCTCTTGATTCTCATAGGCTTTACCGGTAAATGGATCAAATTTGCTATAGTACAATTTCAGATTCTCTTGACATAGATAATGTTCACAAGCAAGACCACCAAACCCATTAGGTGTTAATTGAGACGTGTCTGTTGTCCCATCTGGGAAATCCCCGCATGCACAATAATACTCGGATCGGTAATCGCGTCTTTGTAACAAACCTTTACCGGAACATACAATTGGATTGGAAATGTTTTGACCATTTACACAAGCGACTTCATCAATCGAGCATTTTCCTTGGTACGGACCTGCTACTGTACATGTATGTTGTTTATCTGTAAATCCTAGCTCGGGAGTACCCGGAAAGCACCCTCTTGGAATTCCGCAATTCACTTCCGAGCAATTTCTAGCCGCACATTGTTGCATGGTATATATTTTAAGGGCCATTTCTAATGGCAGTTCTTGAACATATCCCCAAATCAATGGATTGTCGGCATTATATGGAGTAATTGCTCGGGATGTTTCTTTATCGGTAATAAACCAAGTTTGCCATCCAGCCGAACATTCACATGTTCCATCCACCATGGCTGAACCGCGACTATTACATGCTGGATCGGCTTTAATACAATCGGTTGATTTCGCAACACATTCTCCGCTTGGCTGACATCTGAATGGAAAATCGTCATATTGTGTTTCCGAGCTCCAAATAATTTGGTACGGATTTCCATCTGGATCGTAAAACGTTCGCCATTCGGTTACTTCATATGGATACACTAACGATCGGCTAACTACACACTCTTCTAATGTCCGAGCAATCCCCATTCTATCGCGTACTAGAAACGGACAGGTTGTATAAACGGTTCTAGTGCCTTCTAAATAATACCGTAAAATGGCAATTCCAAACGGTGCGTGGTCGCTTTGTATGTACTCATTACGCACATCCAGTGCGCTGGTTTTTATCCGGCCGCGTCTATTTAGCACCAATATCTCGGCAGTGGAATATCCGCGTTTTGCAGTCTGAACAAGTGAAAACGGTGGTTTGATTTTCAATGGTCCAAATCCGTTTGATGAGCACCATGCATGTGGATCTATTAATCCAGTATAAGGATCACCCTCTTGACATTCATGTAAACTACAATCCAATCCACCATATCCACGATCACATACACACTTGTACTGTCTATCCACTAGACTAGTTCGAATACATCCATTTCCTCTACAATTGTATCTAGGTTCTGGACAATATCTCTGACATGTTCCATCTGAACATCTGCTAGGCCATGGACAATCAATGTACAATTTACTAGTTGAGTGGGTGTAATTCACTTGTTTAATGACTGTTGCACCTAGTCCTTGAATGGCCTCTATTATAGAATATTGGGTCGGAGTAAAAGATGGATCGCGTTTAAAACACTGGGCGCCGACTGCAATTTTTCCAGTGCGTTTATTACTTCCACAATCTGAGCAATCAAATCCAGATTGGCACGATCCAGCGTATATATCGGCAGGCCAGTAAGGCGCGACTGTTCTAAATGTACACAATGCAGGTAAATTAAACATGGTACATTCAAACAATGTTGCACTAGTAAAATTCCACACGACTAGATTTTCATCGCCTGTTACATACCACCATAACTCTCCAGGTACAAGCTCGCTATTATTAGAAACAATGGACGCATTCCAAATAAACCGCCATTCTTTAATTGTACTGTTACTTGTAATAGTGGCATCGGTAAGGTTTTCAAATAAAAGTATCGTATCAGTAACTACTTGCTCTGGAACTTGGGAATTGTTAAGTGTGTAATACAAAAAATCGTTACAATAACCGTCCTTGGAAACATCCATTCCATTTACTATACACGCGTCTTGGCAAATACATTCACCAG
>JACCEA010410273.1_pt1 | contig 15534 bp, 19 predicted proteins | sample 7449851 | NCBI WGS metagenome assembly JACCEA01 (sample SAMN15323453, study PRJNA562643) | freshwater metagenome | isolation source: river surface water | place: USA:Blue River Watershed | collected 2017-08-18 | reverse complement strand
TTAACGGTACATCAAAGCAAATCGATTTACAATAAAGTCACTGGTAAATTTGGTTTTGAATACAAAGGCAACCAATCAAACGGTGAAAATGTAATCTTTATTGTGATGCAAGACGGTGAATTCCAGTACCAAGGTCAAACCCATAAGCTGAACAATCAAGTTACTTGCAGTCACTGGGATTTGTACACCGAACTCTTTACTTTAAAAACTGAAATCTTTGAAGTAAAAGATGAAGTAAAGGTTACTACTGATGGCGAAGACCGTCAAGAACTACCCGCTGAAGAAGATTTAAATGTTTTGGCTGAAGTTCCAACTGAAAGCATCGATGTTGAATAAGACTTAAAACCTGACCCTCTACTTAACGGTAGAGGGTTGGGAGTCTTAGTTTATGATTGAATTTATTTTTTTCTCTAGGACTATAAACATGAACCCAGATTATAGAATGGTTGGTGTTGCTATTGTGGCAGCAGACAAACCACGTGACAGTATTTACATAGAAGCAAGACCTATTAGTGCTACAGCTTTTATCAATGGTGAGGTCAGTGCTGTAGAACAAGTCCAATATGCTACAGGTGTAGACGGTTTTGGTCAAACTTACGAAAAAGAATTAGACGTTACCCAAACAGTAGCAGCCAAATGGAGAGCTGTAGGGGGTTCCAACCTTTTAGCCCCACCTGATGTGGTTAAAGGTGAGCGAGTAATGTTATATCAAATAGGGGATTCCTCCGCTATTTTCTTTTGGGACAGTTATGGTAACGACATTGCTATCCGTAAATTAGAAACCCGTGTAACAGGCATCACTGCTGACCCTAATCCAGATAACCCTTTAACCAAAGAAAACAGTTATTGGTCTCGTGAATCTTCACACGATAAAATCATAGAACGACATACTTCAGATGTGAATGGTGAAGCTGCTAAATACGATGACGTCATGGACTTAGAGGCAGGTACTGTCAGTCTTAAAGACAACCACGGTAACGAGGACGTTTTAGATTCACCAGCTCAAACCAGACTGATTAAAATCGGTAATGGTGATTACATTAAATTAGAGCCTGATAGATTGACCATCAAAGTCAAACACATCGATTTCATAGCTGAAACTTGGAACATGAAAGGTGTAGGTACCAGTGAACAGGTTTACAAGTTCCAACAAGGCTTTGTTGCTGAGGGCGACAACGGTTCAGGCATGACTTGTTCGGTAGGTGGTAGACTACACGCTTCAAAGGGTCTGTCTACGGATAAAATAGATGTGGACACACACGTACATGATGTTATCAATCACTCAGTCACAAGTGCCCCACGTAGATAAAACCTTAGGCCCCTGTTAAAGGGCCTAAGGTCTTTTTATGGTTTGTTTAAATAAGCCAATTTTAAAGCTTCATGTTCAGCCGCTAGTTTATCGTAATCACTTTGTAGTCTTATGTTTTTAGCATAATCTAACTCGTTGTCTTTGATATTAGACGCACGGGTTGCCTCTAAAGACTCGTGAGTTTGACTGGTAACGTAACCCACTCGTGTTAATTGAGCTGTGCGCTGCTCTACTTTAACAATACCCAGATAGTCTTTAACCACTTGTTCCAGTTTCAACTGTAAAGGTTCTAAACTGAAGTTAGTAGGTAAAGCACCCAGACTTAAGTACAAACCCATACCAGCATAAGGAACACCGCCCGTTTTAGGAAAAGCAGTGATGTAAGTAGAAACGATGTAGAAAAGTTTACCAGACTGGTCTTGTAAAGTTACGATGGCTGGGTAAGCTGTAGCAGCATCGACTTTGTACTTGACTTCATCAAGTCCGTAGGGTTTATAGTAAGTCTCTACGATATCCACATTAGCTGTAATCAGTTCTTTAAACAAACGAACTGCTACACAAACCAAAACGCTTTCTTCTGGTATTTTGTTTTTAAAAGGTATTTCAATGGTGAACTGACCCATTGTACCGATGTCTGGTAAACCTAAAAGCATAACCTAACTCCTTAAGGTTTTTTGTCAAAGTTATACTTGGCTAAAATCAAGTAGTTGACGTTTTTGTGGGTGAACACAATGTATAAATTACCATCACGAACCAAACGTGTATAAAGACGTGAACGTCCTACGTTAACGCCACTACTCATGTTCATGCTCTCAGCACGGATAATAGCGGTACTTAATAACTCAGCCCACTCACGAGTTTCAGGAAACTGTCGGTTGTAGTCTGTAGAAGCGGTGTTGGCGTTGATGTAATCAGGATAGATTTCATTGATGTGTTGTTTACCTGCTACGTTTTCTTCACCACTACTGACTGCTAACTGTAAGCTGCGATAGTGATGGGAAACAATTTGTAAATGCTGAGACACCCAAGCCTGAGGGTATTTTAACCACTTCATCGCACGACTTAAAGCTGTACGGTAATCAACGATAGGTGAGTAAATACCACTTTGGATTTCCAACTCTTCAACCGCGTGTTTGTCCCACTGGGGAATAACAGTGAATTCTGTACGTTTAAAGATATCAGGGAAAATGACTTTCCATTCTTCTTCAGTGTGTTCAGAGTTGGCCAAGATGTATTCTTTTAGCGCATCTTTGATACTGTCGATGTTGTCACCAGCTTCACCGTAAATCAATACCCACCAAGCCACAGGGATAGTGTCGTCGAAGTTTTCTTTGTTGTGCCACAAGAAAGTGCTACCCACAGAACGAGTATAAGGACGGTCGTTAGCGGCGTCTGCTATTTTAGCGGTGGCGACTTCGGCGGTGTTTTTAGCCAGTTCTTGCTCAACGATGTTACGGCGTTCGAAGAAATCGTCTACGTTCTCTATCGGTAAAAGAACTGAAATGTCAAAATCATCGTACTGCCAACGGAAAGCATCGTCACTGAACCAGATTTTGGTAACGCATTTAGTGTCGATAACTTCGAAGGCTACCCATTCAGGCATCCAGTAGGTACCATCGGTAACGATAGGGCCAAAAGTAAAGTCTTTAGATTTGGTACCGTAAGCAGCTAGCAAACGGTCACTTAAAACATCGGGGAAGATTTCACTTTTAACTTGACGTGAGTAATCGTAAATGTGGTTGATTACATTGAAGATATTAACACGGTCACTGTTGGTAATGGTAATAATCGCTTCAGTGTCATCTACTGAAGTGAAAATATGTAAGAAGGTTTGGTCGGCGGTTGGTGAGTTTACTATCTGTACATCTTTACGGAAAGTCAAACAATGTTGAGACAATTCACCGATTATGTTCACGGTACCTTTAACATCGTATTTACCTGTATTGTTACCAACAACCACGGAAGAGTTGTCGGCCATCAGGTCATGAGAGGCAAAGCCTTTTATAAATTTCATCCTAATTAACCCTTAGAGTATGAATTGTAAAAAATAACGTAAATCACTCATAAGGATAAAGCCGTGGGTTTCTTTAAAATGTTGCTGAGTCTCAAAGATTTCGTATGGGAGTTAGCTGTAGGTAAAAACATCACTTTTTGGGAGGCTTTAAAATACCATCGAAGCAGGCTTCTACTGTTTTGTATGGTGTTTATGTCTCTCATTTTCAACTACCATTTGGGTTTGATAAGCATCAAATACGTCAAACTCTGTAAGACCGTTAACTGTGAAAATCCAGTTAAAGAACCAGAACCTATCATTCAAACTGTGGAAGCCAAAGCCAGCGAACCTGTCGTGGTAAAGTTCCCACCCGCACCAGTAGAAGAAACAGGCGAAGCTTTACCCCAGCGGCCTGAACCTGTGGTTTTAAAAGCCGAGCCTAAACGCAAACCCAAACCGCCTATTAAAGTAGAAGTAGAAGCACCGAAGGCCATACGCCAAGACCACGATTCTAGAAGAACCTATTACCGTGAACATTTAGAAAACCTAGATTAGGATTCAACTCCCATGTATAATCGATCTGTCCTTTTGATATTGTTTTTAGGTGGCTGTGTTTTTAATGTAAGCCATGTTAACACCAAGCCTAATCTTGGGACTAACGACTGTGCTAATTTTGAATTCCCTGTGTTGATAGCACCCTCACCGCCACCTGTAGCTGCTATTATGAACAGTAAGTCATCTAAAGAACTGGACGCAATAGTAGTAACACACATGCAACAAGTTTACAAATCACAGAAATCCAACTACGCACACTACACTAAACTTAAAGAGCATTATGAAATCACATGTAAAAAAACAACAGCCCCAAAGCTTATAGGTAAATAGATATTCTGGAATGACATGAAAACTTTAGTCCTATATGGTGATGGGGGCGCACACCCTAATAATGGTAACGGATATGCTGGCTCAGGTATCCACGGTTATTTGTGTACTAACGAAAAACCTAAATCAGGTTTGGGCATTAAACAAACAGCTACTGATTTAGGTTATTTCGATAAGGATAAAATCGCAGACGGTGCTAATGAAGTAACCGTAAATATGTACGTAGACGTAACCATTGGTTTTAAAGCAGCCCACACGAATAACTACGGGGAACTTATCGCTTTCTTTACTGCTTTAAATATCGCTTCTAGTTTGGTAGACCAAGAAAAAATTACTAAACTGGTTTTCAAAGCCGATTCTAAATACGTGTTAGAAAACTTCTCTAACAACTTAGATAAATGGATAAGCAATAATTATTGTAAATCCAACGGTGAAGAAATCTCTAACAAGGCTTTATGGATTAAAATCAAAGAAGCAGCCGAGCTTGTAAAAGACTTGGGTATTGAGCTTCAATTGGTGAAAGTCCCTGCCCACAGTGGTGTCTTAGGTAACGAAATGGCTGACCGTCATGCTACCTTAGGTCAAGGTTTGTCTCGTTTAGAACATGCAGGTGTTCTAAGACAAGTAGAGGACAAACTTAAAGAGTTTCGTCGGGACAACGAGTTTCTTATTCAGTTGATTTACAGTGACCCCAAAGGTTATTGGAAAGAGGTCCCAGCAACTTCACCTTTGCTTAACGTAAAACAAATCTACTTTGTTTCCGAAGCCAGTCGCTTTGAGAATGGTGTTTACTATTTCTCTAACAACGGTAAGTCTTCTTCAGATGAGTTACGAGGTCGCTCAGTGGGTGATAGTTGTTACGGTGTGGTTAAACTCAAAGAACCTGACCCTTACATCGAAGAAGTGCGTTTGTTCCACTGTGATGTTTTAAAAGACAACACTGATTTGGTTGAAATCAAAAACGCAGGTTTAAGAAGTCCAGCTCACCGACACATTCACCATTTGTTTGGGTGTAGTGCTTTGCGCCTAACCAATCGGGGTGGTTTCGATTTACAAAACGCAACGGGTGACTTAACTTGTGAGGTCTTAACCAAACCTTACCTAGGTTGGCACGTTTATGACAACTTAGAAAACCTAGCGGTGTTGTTGGAAGCTTATTTAAACACACCTGACGACTTTGAAATATCGGATGTAACGGATCAGATATACGAAGCCCCAGACAAAAAAGGTGACCGTAAACTTAAGCCAGCCTTTAAAACTTCCTTTAGTAGCATCAAGCTGGATATCGTTTTCCCAGACAAAAAAGTTAGACCAATTACTTTTACAGCTAACATCAACATCCTAGCCAGAAATGATTTAGCTAAATTGGTTTCTTTAAATCCTAAACTTAAAGTATTGACTTGGGCCACCAGTCATGTTGTTAATTACGCCTTAGTTGTGGAGTGTGATGAAGGCGTGAGCCTTTGGTGTTCAGTAGACACGAATAAGGTTTACATATAAGGAAAAGTATTATGCAGGTTAAAAATAGCTTGTGGCGTCGCTACGCTAGAAAAATACTTTGCGCTATACTCAATGAACGTGCCAGACGTATGTTGACCCTAGGCTCTATCGTGGGTGCTGTGTTACCTGATGATGATTTAACTGAACTCATCAATACAGGTAACAGCAGTGTCCTAAAGGCCTTGGTGTTTTTAGAAATCTGTTACAATCCCAAAGCCATTATGTTTCCTTTGATGTTGAATGTTTATTTAATAAACGACGAAGTCAAAGCTTCCTTAACTGAGTTTTTCAACCAGTCAAGTCAACGAGATTACGATGAAATGGCCGTCTATCTATTAGATGAATTACCAGTATGGTTGTATTATGATAAACTTAAGTTAAGAGAGGATTTAAAGCTACTGGCCCGATATAAAGAAAAAGTTTTTCACATAGCTTAAAACACAACAGGGAGCGCAAGCTCCCCGTTGCATTTATGTCTATTTTTTAATACTGAACATTTGATTGTAAGTTTCTACGTTCACTTTCATGGCGTTAGTGAAGGCCAAGCAACGATGTACCACTGCTGCCAGCATCTCTAACTCTAAAGCTACTTCACGTGTAGCCACAGCTAACTCTTTAGGTACAACTTCAGAGCTACCATCTAGCTTATGGTTTTTAATCATGTCTATCAAATTGTCCATGTTGGATTTAAGCTGATTGACATCATCCACCAAGGTGTTAAGTTTCAGGTTTTCATAATCCTTAACCAAAGCATCAGTGATGGTAAAAATACCATCCCAATCATTATTACGTTTTACCCATTCAGACCACTTCATTTTGACATTAGTGTGTTTACCGAACGCTTTGCTAAACTGACTGTTTAAAGAATCACGCTTTAAAGCCACTTCAGCAAAACGAGGAATCGCTACATCAGTAGACAACTTACCTTTCAAAGTACCCATTAACATTTTGATATATGAGTCTAGTAAATTTACGTTGTTGCGTGTGATACCGATATGTGTCATGGCTTCTTTAAGTAACACACTGTAATCAGACCCAGAAATGATTAAACCTTCTGGTACGATGACATCCATATTGGCTAACACCGTGTAAGGTTGACTTAATACCAACTTAGAAAACTCACGACGTTCCTGAGATTTGTAGATATCAGGAATGGCTTTGTGCTTGGTAATCAACCAAAAAGAATTGACATAACCCAAGAAGTTTTCAAAGGTTTGTGGGATGTATTTGTATATCAAGTTGTTAACTGCATCTTGACCGAAAGCTTCTAAAGACAAACGCTTAGCGTCTAATTCTAAAGCTTGGAAATATTGTTCTTTATTCATACTGAAATTCCTTTATATAGATACCAATTGATTTTAACTACAGTCTCATATTTTAAGAGACTTTAACCCTAGGATTTAAACGATATGGACTTACGCAGAAGACCCAAAAAAGCAGCAATGGTGGAAACCCGCTTCCCTTATCCAATTGGGGCGACACTAGATGTCATCAACGGCCACATCATGTATGGTACTCATGGCGAGACTTACATTATGGGGGGAGCGTATGCCCTACCTGCTGTTATCGGTGTCCAAAACACCTTGAAAAGTACCTTAAGCTTGTACATGGCGTTGCTGTTCTTAATCCGCTATTCACTTGAATCAGTGCTTTACATTTATGATTCTGAGTTGACCATGCGTGAAGACCGTATTGACCGTTTGGCTAACGAATTAGGTTACGAAGGCAGTATTTGTGATGACGGTCGTGTTATCATTATCCGTGGTGATGAACAACTGGGTGATGACTTTTTTGCTGACCAAAAACAATTTGCTAAAGATAAAATCCAAGCTCAAAAAAGTTTGTTACGTAAAACCGAGTTGGTAGACAACGCAGGTAATCAAATTTTGTGTTTGGTACCTACCCGTGTGTTATACGACTCTATCACTAAGTTGAGTTTGAATGTGACTGAGAAAACCCGTGATGAAAATGGTTTGGGTGACAAAGGCGGGAACATGCTTTACATGGAAGAAGGTCGCCATAAGAAACGTTTGATTAATGAGCACTCGGGCTTAGCGCGTGTAGCCAACCATTACTGTCAAATGACTGCGCACTTACAACCCATCGTAAGCTTAGACCCCTACAAACCTAAAACCAAACGTTTGAAGTTTATCAAGGGTGATTTGGAAATCAAAGGTTGTCCAGAAGACATTGAATTCTTGGCTACAGATATTTACCAAACCATCAGTTCTAAAGCTTTGTTAATCAGCGGCAGTAAAGAACCTGAGTACGGTAACGAGGGTTTGGTTAAAGGCGGTTCTACGAATCTGGTAGAAGTAGAGTTAGGTATATCACGCTCTAAGTCTGGTCCTACTGGACCAATCAAAACCATCATCGCCCATCAAACAGCGGGTATCAAACACGGTTTGACTTGTTTAAACGCTATCCGCAAAAACAAGTATTACGGTTTGGGTGGTAGTAATACGAAGTTTTATCCTGACCTGTATCCAGCTTACAGTGTAACACGTAACTCAGTACAAGCTGCATTAGACAATGACCCTAAATTCTTAAAGGCTGTAGAGTTTACCAGTGAGATGATGGACATCTTCGAATACTGGGACCATTTAGACCCTAAGTATTTCTGTACACCGAAGGAATTACATGACAACATTAAAGAACTCGGTTACGATTGGGACGTGTTGCTACAAACCCGTAACTATCCAGTTATCGAATCTCTGGATGAAAATGGTAAAGTCATAGACCGTAACTTACCACCACCTCTCTCTACTTATGACTTACTAAGAATGCGTGTTGGTGAATACCATCCATTCTGGTTAAAAGAAAATCCTCAAGGCAGCATGGCTAAACTGAAAGCCAAAGCTGAAGAAATCACTAACAAAATCGAAAACATAATCGCAGGGTAATAAAAATGAATCTGATTAAACATATCACTGATGAATTGCACGCTCAAGGCCACCCTAACCCAAGTCTGTGGGCTCGTCGTATCGAGTTTGGTTTGTCTGACAAAGACCCCGAATACCAAATGATGAGTGTAGCTAACCACTTGAAACGTGTCTTAGCACTGTCACCTACTTCCAGTATGGACGTACGCAGTTTGATTAACCCAACTTTACCAAACGACTTGTTCTTACGTAACTTAAATGAACACGTGATTCCATTTATGGTGGAAAACAATATCTAAGGGATTCTAACAATGGCTCGCAATCGCAAAGCGACCGAATCATTCATCTTAGAACACATAGCTAAAATCGCTCCTACAGACTCACATAACGTGGGTCTGTATAAGGAGTTCTTTAAAAGCTTGAACGACAAACAGTTCGATGATTGGATGATGGGTCTTAAAAGAAAAGATTATTACTTGGCTTACTATTTACCGAACTTCGGTAAGGACGACAATGGTAAGGAAATCAACATAGAAACACAACACTTAATCAAGCTTTGTGAATCTATCGGTGTCAAGTTGTTTGATAAACTGGTTATGCCAGCTCAAGATGGTAAACCTGCTTACGTTACACAACATGAATACCCTATTTTGTTAATACCGTGCCGTAGACAGTCTCAGATACTCTCTAAGAAGATAGCCGTACCCAAGAGTACCAAGATTGTAGACCAGACGTCTGGGCAGCCTGTAGGTGGCTCTAAAGGCGGTTCTACTTCTTATCCTGAAATAGGTGTGTTGATGGCTGCTGGTTTAGAAAAAACCGTTAACGAAATCGTTAACCTACGTGGTGGTGACGTAAAAGGCTATCAAGCTTTGTTCGCTTTAGCCGAACGTGATGGTAGCGTGAGTCAGGACGTCGCCACACAGTTCTCTGGTAAAGTTAAATCAGCCCAAACTTTATCCATGTATCTCAAAGGGATGCACTTGAATAACAACTTGTAAGGTTTAAACGATGAACATAGAGAAGTACATCATGGTGGAAGAACTCATCACTGCTTCTTTAAGTAACGCAGTGTGTAGTTTGTTTTTAACCTCTGACAGTAGCGAATACGATACCGACAGCGTGTTGAGTATCTTACAAAAATTAAATGGTTTATCCATTTACGATATGTTGTTTATGCCTAAGTTGGTTCCTTTTTTCTCTGAGTTAAGTGGCAGTGAAGTTTACATCTTAGAGGACGCTGCTATTTACTTTCGAACCCACTTAGACGACGACTTATACATTGACTTAATCAAAACCACAGCGTCAGCAGCAACCCACTACGCCAAAGAAACCGAGTTGCATTTCAGTAGACCTACCAAAGACATTCGTAGCAGTGGTGATGCTGAGTACGTATTGGATATGGCCATCTTAGAGCGTTTAGACAGTTTAGGGTATTGCAGAGAACTGCTCGAGAAAAACCCTGTGGTGCTTTATTTGAACGTCATTCGTTTACATCCTACTTTGGTATTGGATTGGTATCGCAACAACCACCAAAAGAAAACCCCTGAGACTAACATACACGCTGTACCCGTGAAAGGTCAATCGTGAGTTTCGTTAATGATGGTTTTGAAAAATACCCTAAAGTTTATATTGGCATAGAAAGCATCTTAGATTTTCGTTTAGGTGCACTGCGCTTTTTAGATAACGAATACGGTATGTCTTGTATGGCTGGGGACGAATATCGTCACCGTGACGTTGATACTTTTCCTGTGGATATGTTGGCTTTCTATGACTTGGTTAAAAACCCACGAGTAGATACCTTGGTTTTGTCACCTATGACGAACATCTATCACTGTACCCGTGAAGTGGTTAACAACTTAGCCAAGTCTAGAAACCTGATAGACAACAAAGACGGTATTACGTTAACCGTCAACATCTATCCTTTCTATTCTAAAGAACGTGACACAGTTGAAGATTTAGATTATTACTTGCCTCCAGAACACTTACAGATGTTCAGAGAGGATTTTAAGAACCTGATGGGTAACACCATCAGCCTTAATTTCATAAGCGTGAGCCCAGAAGACTTAACACCCGCTTATTTAGGTTCGGAATACAGTTACGTTTTCATGTATGATTACAACAGTTGGTTGTTGTTACACAGTGAAAACCTAGCAACTTCACCGTTACTTAAAACAGTTGTTTATGGTCCACGTATTTATTTCACTAAACGAACAGTGTTTGATATCCCTCCAGATGAATTGACGGATAAACACATCACTGATGCTTTCCAGATGACAGAAGAGTTCCTAGCACCGTTGTTAAACATACAACTGATGGATGCTATCTACTACTCTGTCTTAGACCCACATATGCGTGGTAAGATAAACACAGCATAAAAACCCTAAGGCTACCGATAGTGGTAGCCTTAGTTTTATGCTCTTTCGTTAGAACGGTCATCCAAACCAACAATCATTTCAGCTTCGTTAAACTTGAACTCTGTTTCGGCAGGCAGGTCAGGTAAAGTGGTACCTATGGGCTGTTCCAAACGACCTAAGCTAGGCGTCACATTTTTAAGTACATTTAACAAAGCACCTGTGATGGCACTGTCTTGTCCACCTTGGTCTTCATCTTGTTTTAGCTTACGACGTTTTAACACGTTGTCTTCTAAACCCGTTAAGGCCATTGAATAAGCCTCAGCCCGTTTAGCATCGGTAGAGATTCCGTCTTCTCGAAAACGTTCAACCAATTCTAAGCGTCGCAACAAAGTAAAATCCATGATGGCATCTAAGGAATCTAAAGACTTGATGCCTTCTATACCTTGTGTACCTAAAGAGGCGTACAACCTCGCTATGGCCATCTCACCAAACATACTGCTTTCTGAAGGTGCAGCCATTAAAATCTCATCGGTATCTAATTCGATGATTTCTGTTTTTGGTTTCTCCGCTACCAAAGCAGGAGAAGCTTTGAAACTAATAGCCATAAACGAACCCCAATTTTAAAATTAAACAATCATATATTACTTATGTGTAGTAAACCATAAAATCTTTAAGGAGTTTTAAATTATGTTGCAAAGCGTTAAGAACTTTTTCACCGATATGTTAAACATCAAAGAACAAAGCAGTACGACTAAAGAACTATTAAACATGGTTGATGCTTACGCTCAGCAACCAGAAGAACAGTACTTACTTTTGCTCAACATCTTGGTTAAAACCAAGGAGCTTGGTGTCCCTGTAAACGTAAGCGAAATCACACGCGTTTCCTTACGCTTACCTTTTAACAACCAAACCAGTTTGTTTGAAAAGGCTTATCAAACCTGTATAGGAGAGATAGATGTATCTACGTTGAACTCTTTGAGTTATAATTTACACACAGCAAATCTCTACAATTTCTTAGAAATCGAACGTAAGGGTTCAGAAGACGCTTACAATGATTTCTTAGAAAAGAGCATCACGTTCTGGCATTATTATTGTTCTAACGATATTCGTGCTTCGGATGTTATTATCCGTAAGTTAGCTGTCGCTAGTTTCGCAACCATCAGTGCCAACTTGAAAAATTCAGGGGTTTAAATAATGAAATATTTCCTTTTCTTACTTTTAACCCTTTTAAGTTTTCAAGTTCACGCTTACTCCGAGCGTGATATTAAATGTCTAACAGACAATGTGTATCACGAAGCCCGTAACCAAAAACCCATAGTTCAACAAGCTGTGGTGAATTTGGTTTTCTCAAGAACAGAATACAGCTTATACCCAAGCTCTGTTTGTAAAGTAATTTATCAACCGTATCAGTTCTCTTGGACTTTGGTTATGCCTAAAGTCAAGGAACACGAAACTTACCGTGTCATCAACAAACGTGTTCGAGGCTGGGTAAGACTTAAACAACTAGGCATGTTAGACGACCCAACCAACGGAGCTTTATACTTTACCAGCCACGGTAAACGTGTTAAAGGTACCAAGGTTAAGATAAAACTGGGAGACCTAACATTCGCCGACCCTATTAAACACCGAGGACGGTTTAACACCAAAGACCCCTTGGGTGATTTGATAGGAAAACTTCAAAGAGGTTAATCATGTATTATTATCCCAACAAAATCAACCCCGTAGATGCGCCTTTCGTAACCTTATATGGGGGTATTAACCAAACCCTCATGAGTTTAAAACGATTAGATGGTAACCCTGTCCGTCTTTACTACGTTGGTTATCAACGGACAGAGCGTGGTGTGGTTTACACTATAGAAATAACAGGCGAAACTGTCAAACGTTTCGAAAGTGTTTATCCGCATAAGTCTTTAGATGAAGACAACTTACGCATCCTTAAGAATAAAATTAACAATGGCAAACTGGTGGTTTCTACCGTTGGTTTACACATGATTAAAATTTATTCTATCTACAAATTGGATTTGCCAGAAGACAATGACATTCTAAAGCGTGGTATGACTTTAGAAGAGATGTCTGAGCAGATAGACCAAATATTAGACCAAAGTCCAGAATCCAAACACTTTTTGGAATTCGTCGCTGAATGGTTAACAGTAGGGGACATTATCTAACGCAGCAAGGAGTATTAAAGAATGAGTAACCCACAACTTAAACAGATGTTACAAAGAAGTGACAGAGGTGTGAATTCGGTGGACGACAGTGATGGAGGTTTGTTGGCCAAATTCATGCGCCTTATCTTTAAAGATAACTCACTGACCTGGATGTCTTGGGACAGACTGTTCAAAGAATACTTCAATAAAAACCCTGACATTGTTCAGTTTGATGACAATGGTAAAGCAATTACCAACCGAAGTTTGAGAGGTAACTTACAAAAGAACATGGCCCGTGGGAGTATCACGTGGTCTAGTTTCTTAAGGGTTTTACGTATCATGGGAGTATTAGGTGTTGAGTTCTCGGCTGTCCTTTATTACAAAAAGGACAAGAGACCAACTTACCACAGTTTGTTTATGCCTTTAGATGAAGACGATGCAGGTTTGGAAATTCCATACACTGAGTTGTTAGAAAAGAAACAAAACTCTTCTAAAGAAGAAACCCTAGAGCAAATCACCAGTGAGATTTCGATTCAAGTCGAAAAACTCTACGAAGAAAAGTACCGTAAGGCTATCGAAGCTCAGACTTTAAGTCCCGAGCTCAAGAAAGCCAGTATCGACTTATTCAATGAACAACGCGATGCTATGTTAGAAGACATAGAACAGTATGTTGCCAAACAACTCAAAGGGCAAAAACTGTACGACAAAGATGGTAAAGCTATCACCGTAATCGCGTTTAACAAGGATGACTACAATGACCGAATTTAATTATGAAAATGAAGGTATCACCCACATCAACATTTCACCCAGTTCTAAATCAGAAATCGGCCGCCGTTTGGCTGTCGGTTACCCAGCTACGTTTCACCACCCTTTATTAGGTGGCTTTAAAAGTATGCAACAACTGCATATTTGGATGAAGTACAAATACCATACCCAAGATGTAAAAAACATGGAATTAGATGAATTCGAAGCCTATGTCAATACCCATCGTGAATCCTTTAAAACCAAGGCCCGTAAAGTTTCTGGCTTTCGCCAAATTTATGAAGAGTGTTTGTATCACCGTATTATGCAAGACCCAGAACTTAAACAGTTGGTAACCGAAAACGAATTACCTTTGGTTAAGTACGTGGGTTCAGACGTGGCCTACAATAGCGTCTGGTTAATCCCTGCTGTCGAGCGTGTCATCAAAGCAATCAAGACAGGGGTAGAATATCCAATCAGTATGCACGTTCTGTACTTAATAGAACAAACCGCCGCTGAATAAACCTAAAAGGACCTCTCCCCTACCTCACGGTAGAGGGGAGTTTCTTTTTTTTCGGAGTTTTTATTATGTCTTATACTGGCACCAAAAGCCTTAAGAATACAACCAAGACTTCTAAAACATCTACCAACAATGTTTCAGAAAATACTTCCATAGCCGCAGGTACCAAAGGTGATGTTAAATACGGTTCTGGTAAAGGCAGTCAAAACATCAGGGACAGTAACAACGTCTTTGTAGCTACCGCTAATGACGAAGCCCGCATAGCACCGTTAGAGAAACAAACCTCCAGTGTGGCTTTAAATGAATTCACTGATTTCTTAACTTCCTTTAATACTGATTTAGCAGATTTGATGTCAGGTGCTAAAGGTGTGTTAGATTTCACCAAATCAGCCATCTCTAAAATTAAAGACGTCAAACAAAAAATAGACAACAAAGATTGGATGGGTATGTTGTCTAGTGTAACGGGTGGTAGTTTACCGTTACTTAAACAAATGGGTGTGGATGCTAATATCATCGAGAAGATGAAAGACATCGACAACATCGTAGTTAAAGCTGGTCAAGCTTACAAACGCATTGAAAATACAGACTGGAAAGACGTTAACTCGGTCTTAGGTTTGGTTGGGCATTTCACCAAAGACAACGAACTTTTCCGTTTAGATAACTTCGGCGCTGAAGTATCCAGTATGTTAGAAGCCATTAACGTATTGAGTTCTAAAGGTATCCCTAATGTTTTAAGTACGTTTGCTGAGTTCAGTAGCCTTAAGAATAACTTCCACAGTCTTTTAGGTTTAAGTCGTCATGCTTACACCTACGCCCAGCGTGACACCAACTTAGACTTATTAAAAGAAATCGTAGACATCTTAGGTAAAGAAACACTGGTTACCATAGACGGTTTCTTACTAGAACGTTTCTTACAAAACTTTAAAGTACCAGCTTACATTAAGAAAGACCACGCTGCCTACGAAGCTTTCTTTAACAGTTTCTTAGTTACTTATGGTGCTGTGAGCAGTACTTGGTTGTTCACACCTGATGACACTACGTTAACCCACGAAGCTTTGAACGGTGTTACTTTCTCTAAAGCCTCTAAAGACTTTTTTGAAATGATTAATTATTTCGCTAAGCTACCGTTCTCTTTGAACTTAGCAGACTTAGGTGATACCGATGCCGAAAACATCCCTTTCGTTTTCTTAATGCAGGGTACTA
>JACCEA010017976.1_pt1 | contig 15536 bp, 16 predicted proteins | sample 7449851 | NCBI WGS metagenome assembly JACCEA01 (sample SAMN15323453, study PRJNA562643) | freshwater metagenome | isolation source: river surface water | place: USA:Blue River Watershed | collected 2017-08-18 | reverse complement strand
TGGCAGCTTTTGATGCTAATAGTGAAATAGAAAAAGAATATGTAACAAAAGCTACAATTGAGGGTTTAGAAAAATTTAATCATATTTTTGGATTTAATTCTATTAGTTTCGTTCCTTCTCAATCCAAACAATTCGAAGAAATCAATCAAACCCTCTTTGAAAATGGAGTAAAGTTTAGTCAAGCAGGTCAATACTTTATTCCAGCAGGTGATGGAACTTTTAAGAAAGTAAATAAGTTTTGGGGTGACAAGGATAGATATGGTGTGACTTTTTGGAGGAGAAATTGCAATTTCGAACCCTATAAGGATAATACCAATGAAATTGAAAAATGTCTCTCAGAAATTGATATTGCCTTTAGATGGGGAAAGCCAGCAGTAATTAGCTCTCATAGAATTAATTTTACTTCACGTATAGACAAAAATCATAGAGATAAATGCTTAAATCAGCTAGATAACTTATTTAAACGAATTATTAAAAAGTATCCTGAAGTTGAATTTTTGAATTCGGCACAATTGGCTGAAATAATTCAGAAATCAAATTAATTTCGTTTTGAAAGAATACCTAAAAAAACATTTTATCAACGCTCGAGGGACTCGAATCTCTAAAAAATTACTCGTTATTGAATCAGATGATTGGGGGTCGATTCGTATTCCCAATAAAGAAGTTCAGGAATACTTGTTTAACGAAAAGCTAATAAAACGAACTGATCCATTTTCCTCCTTTGACTGTTTGGAAAGTGCGAATGATTATGAGTCTTTTTTTGAAGTTTTGAAGAATCATAAAGATAGTCATGGTAATCACCCTGTTTTAACGGCCAACATGGTGATGGCGAATCCGGATTTTGAGAAAATAAAAGCGAATCAATTTCAATCCTTTTATTTTGAGTCTTTTGATAAAACCTATAAAACCTATTATCCCCAACAAGAAACTTTTCAAGCTTTAAAAAAGGGGATGGAACAAAATTTGATACATCCTCAATTCCATGCTCGTGAGCATCTAAATGCCACACAGTGGTTGAAACGATTGCAACACGGAGAGGAACGTTTTTTAAAAGCATTTGACGTAAGTTGTTTTGCGATCGATGATTTGGAACAAAGTAACAACAGAGCAAATTTGATGGCAAGTTATGATTATCAAAATGAATTAGAGTTTGACTTCATTAAGGAAAGCATAATTGAAGGACTACAACTATTTGAACAGACCTTTGGCTTCGCTTCTAGAACTACGATTGCTCCTTGTTATGTATGGAATGACGACATTGAAAATGTTTTGAACCAAAGAGGTGTCAAAAGTTTACAAGGTTCCTACATTCAGCAAAAGAACAGCAATGGAAAACATCAGCGCATTTGGCAGATGATGGGGCGTAGGAATAGGCAAAACCAAAAGTATTTTGTCCGAAATGTATTATTTGAGCCTGCGTTGGGAAAAAAAATCAATTGGGTGGACAAAGCCATGGAAAGCATAAATATTGCATTTTTTTGGGGCAAACCAGCGGTTGTTGGTTCGCATCGCCTCAATTATTTAGCGGGACTTTCACAAGAAAATAGAGATAACACGTTAGAGCAATTGAATGATCTGCTCAAGAGGGTAGTAAATAAATGGCCTGCTGTCGAATTTGCCAACTCTGAACAGCTACTAGAATTATATTCATAAATTGGCAAGAATTTGTGTAGTATCCCCATCTTTGAAACTTGGTGGCATCGAAAGAGCACTAACCACATTGGCAAATGAATTTCAAGCCTTAGGTCATGAAGTACATTTTATTACTTGTTTAAAAGATATTCACTTTTATGCGTTACCAAATGAGATCGAACTTTACGAACCAACATTCAAAAGGACAGCTACCAAGTTAAATAAACTGTTGTTTTACCCAAGATTATTGAGGTACATTCGTGAAACTGTCACAAAAATTAATCCTGATCGCGTGTTGGTATTCGGGGATTGGTTTAGTCCAATTACGATGCTGGCATTGCTAGGCACTAAATATCCTGTAATTATATCAGATAGAACCATTCCAAATTACAAATTTGGATTTCCAATTCCTCAGTTAAAGCTATGCTTATATCCCAAATCGGCGGGGTTTATCGCTCAAACCCAACGAGCAAAAGATTTTAAAGTAAATCAATTTGGCGATACGTTAAGAATGGAAATTATTCCCAATGCGTTACCCGAGTTTGTCAATGCTAACGCTAATACAGTAACTACGTTAAATAAATTAATTTATGTAGGTCGATTCGCTTGGGAAAAAGACCCTGAAATACTTATTCGAGCCTTTGCAGAAGTATCGAATAAGTATCCTAGTTGGACATTAGAAATGGCTGGTACTGGTCCGTTACTGGAGTCTATGAAAGTCTTAGTAAAAGAGTTGTCATTGGAAAAACAAGTTTGCTTTTTAGGCAAAGTGACTGATGTTACATCCTTATATCAAACAGCATCTATTTTGGTATTACCTTCAGTGGTGGAAGGATTTCCAAATACTTTGATTGAAGCCATGTCCTTTGGGTTACCAATAATATGTTTTTCAGACATTCCGTATGAAGATATTATAACTCATAATGTAGATGGTTTGGTAGTAAATAATAGAACCCCCGAAGCCTTAGCAGAGGCTATTCAATTATTAATAGACAAGAAAGATTTTAGAATTGAATTGAGCACAAATGCCAGTTTTAGCGTAAAGCGTTATGAAAAACAAATTATTGCGAAACAAGTATTAGCATTTATGGAATTATGATGAATAATCTTTTAAATATTTATTTTCAACTTCCTCATGACAATACTTTTGGTATTATATCTAAAGGTTTCAATCGTTTGGTTGCTAGAATAATCAAGCGCGTTTTGGATAGAACTGTACCTCGTTTTTTTTTAAAAACCCAAGGGCAATATCCAATTGGGTTAAATGCAGAGAAACGAGATAAAGAAGTCATTGTATCTTTTACCTCTTTTCCCGGGCGTATTCAAGACGTATGGATTGTGGTGGAATGTTTGTTTCGACAAACCTATAAAGCCAATAGGATAGTTTTATGGTTAGATAAAGATAGATTCAATCTAGATGAGATCCCTTTGTCATTAAAAGCTCAAATGAAAAGAGGTTTAGAAATTAGGCTTATTGAAGATTTACGTTCTCACACAAAGTATTTTTATGCTTTGAGTGAATTTAAAGAAGCATTTGTGGTTACGGTTGATGATGATTGTTATTATCCTGAAAACACCATAGAGAATTTAATAAAAATTAATGACGAGTTTCCCAATGCAATAGCGTCAAATAGGGTTCATAAAATGACGTATGATGGGGAGAATATCGAGACCTATTCAAAATGGCACCATAATTACAGTCCCAAACATTCAATCAGCGGAAAATATTTATTAACCGGTGTGGGTGGTGTTCTTTATCCACCTAATATTTTTGATGAGATGTCCTTTGATAAATCGGTTTTCTTAGATATATGTAAATTTGCAGATGATGTGTGGTTATCAATTAATGCATTTCGTCTCGGGGTAAATATTGCTTCTAATTCAACCTTTAATAAAGATTTCATTGCCGTCTCAAAATCATGGAATACACGTTTGTTAAACTATAATTCAAAGGGTAACGGGAATGATCAGCAGTTTTTGGCTGTACTTGATCACTTCGACTTAGGAAAGCCTTGGTAGTATACCGATAAAGATGTCAAATAATCAAAAAAAACTTATTATAGGCATTACTGCCGAAGGATCTGTAAATTTGCTTCTTGGCCAATTAGCTTATTTTAAGTCATTGGGCTATAAAACGTACCTTCTTGCACCCTATAGTGAACGTTCTTCAAGGTTTTGTGAAATCGAAGGTTGTGAGCATTTGGTTATTAACATTGAAAGAGAGATTTCTTTCTGGAAGGATATAAAAACGCTGTTTCAAATCACAAGAATTTTCCGCTCAGTAAAACCGGATATTGTCAATTTGGGTACTCCAAAAGTTGCGTTGTTGGGTATGATTGCTGCCTTTAGGCTTCGAGTTCCCAAGCGAATTTACACCTGTCGAGGCTTCCGATTTGAACATGAGAAAGGTTTAAAGAGGATGGTACTCATAACAATGGAACGAATTACTTCATTGTTTGCTCAGCAGGTGATTTGCATCAGTAATTCTGTAAAGGAATTAGGGCTAAAAAATAAAATTTTCCCTGTGAATAAAACGGTAGTTATTAGACAAGGTAGTAGTAATGGCATCGATCTTTCTTTATTTGATCCGAAAGAACCGCGTTATAGGGAGTTTAAATCGGATTTTAAAAAGAAATATAATCTTACGGACAAGTTTGTCTTTGGTTTTTTGGGACGTATTGTGGATAGAAAAGGCATCAATGAACTATATCATGTATTCGATGATTTGTATTCTCACAACCAGAATATAAAACTTTTGTTAGTTGGTCCGATTGAGACGAGTCAAATTGCGGATAAGAGTTTGGTTGAAAAAATAAATCTACATCCCGGAATTATTAATTATGGTAAAGTGAATCAAGATGAAGTACCCGCATTAATGTTGGTCATGGACGTTTTTGTATTACCTGCGTGGTGGGAAGGGTTTGGTAACGTATTGGTTCAAGCAGCTGCAATGGGTATAGCGGTTATTTCATCTACAGCTACTGGTACTATTGATGCTGTTAATGACGGTTTCAATGGAATATTAGTTGCTGTGAAGGATAAAAACAAATTAAAGGAAGCAATGGTGAAGCTGCATGAAGATGAGCGAGTACGGCTTAAGTTGGGTAAAAATGGTTTGTTTTGGGCTAAAAATTTTGACAGATACATGATTTGGAATGACATTCATAAAATTTATCAATAGTGATGTAATGAGGATTGTTCAATTGTCTGTTGAATAAATTGCAATAATTGATAAAACGATCAAAATGCGATTTTAAAGGATGACAATTCACTCCCTTGCTATTTAAAATTTTCACATATTTTCTTTGGATAAAACACGAAAAAAAAGAAGAATTAAGTCTTAGTAATACCTAAATAATTGAAACTTCATTTCTTGGTGAGATGATATGACGTTTAAAGCAATTTACTCATGAAATTATACTTTTTACGAGACGTAATACTATTGTTGTTTATCTTTGCTAAAGGATTCACAATGGTTGAAACAATACAGACGAATAGATAACTATACAGCCTTCAACAAAAATATATTATAATGGAAAAAAAATTTTTAGATTTAATAAAAGAGGTTCTCGAAATAGAAAATCGAGAGCTACAGTTATCAGACAATTTCCGGGAACTTGATGAATGGGATTCTTTGGCGAATTTATCTTTAATAGCCATGTTGGACGATGAGTTTGGAGTGGTTATTGAAGCGGATAAGTTCAAACAAATGTCAACATTCCAAGATATTTTCGATTCTCTATCAAAATCATAGGATCTAATTGAATTTTCAAGGAAAATATTTTTTAATTACCGGAGCGTCATCTGGAATTGGCCGTCAGATTTCCATTGATTTGGCCGAAAAAGGTGCTCAATTACTAATATTGGGTAGAAATCTCAAAAAACTGGAAGAAACCAAGCGTTTGTGTCCAACTACGTCTAAAATACGAATACTCGCAAAGGATTTTAACGATCATGATTTTATTAATTTTCTCTCAACCACATTAAACGATAAAATTGATGGTGTTGTTTTTAATGCAGGTAAAGTAAAAGTTAATCCTATAGCATTTATAAGCCATAGTGACGTCAATGATATTTTTGATACGAATATCAAAAGTAACATGTTGCTGACTCAATTTTTGCTTCGAAAGAATAAATTAAATAAAAATAGTTCCTTGGTTTTTATATCATCCATTGCTACGCGAAAACCAACTGTTGGCAATTCTGTGTACAACGCTAGTAAAAGTGCTCTCAATGGCTTTGCACATTCATTGGCATTGGAGGTGGCGAAAAAGGGCGTTCGTGTTAATACGGTTTTACCAGGTTTTGTCGAAACTCATTTTCTGGGAAGAGTGCGTGCCGAAGAGGAGATACAAAAGCATTTGGCGGAATATCCTTTGGGCAGGTTTGGAAAACCATCTGATATTTCATCTTTGGTTTGTTTTTTACTTTCGGAGAATTCATCTTGGATTACTGGTGCTCAGATACCCATAGATGGAGGTTTTTCTTTAAAATGACATCGATATGAATTTAGTGATAATCGGAGCGAGTGGGTTAGCAAGAGAGGTTTTTGATTTGGCTCAAGTCTGTTACGGGTATCTGCCTGATTTTAATATAAAAGGATTTTTAAGCGATGGTCCTTCCAATATTGATCAAATGGGTTACCCTAACGTGTTGAATACAGTTTCAGGTTACGAAATTGCTGAAGGCGATGTTTTCTTTTGTGCAATTGGAAAGGTTTCAGACCGGAAAAAAACAACGGAAATTATTTTAAAAAAAGGGGGTACCTTCATTAACTTAATCCACCCCACGGCGATTATATCACCGAGTGCGAAATTAGGTCAAGGCGTTGCAATTAAAGCATTTTCTTCATTAGCGAGCGATGTGATAATTGGAGATTTTGTGTATTTGCAAAGTTCAGTCATTCTGGGCCATGATGTGATCATTGATTCATATTGCCAAGTAAACTCGTTCGCCTTTTTTGCTGGTTATGTTCATGTAGAAGAATTGTGTACAATTAATGCAGGGGCAAAGTTAATACAGAACGTTCATGTGGGCAGGGGTGCGACTGTGGGAGTAGGAAGTGTTGTGTTGAAAAAAGTAAAACCTGGAACTACGGTATTTGGCGTACCGGCCAGAGCCATTATATAATGCTACAGACAAACATAACCGGAATTAAACTTCATTCTATTACTTCAACTATTCCTGAAAGTTCGGAACTCGTTGAAGGAAAGCGAATCTTTAAAACGACGTTTCACCAAACGACTGCAGATCTTGGATTTGATGCTGCATCACGATTATTGTCGGAATGTAATATCGACCTGAACGAAATAGGTTTTTTATTGTTTGGTTCTAAAACCCCAGACTATAGGAGTCCAATTACAGCGGCCGTATTGCAAGGTAGATTGAATTTAGCTATCGATTGTATATGTTATGACCTGAATGTTGGTACAAACGCATTCGCTCAACTCACGCAAATTGGCTCGTCGGTATTAAAAAACACAAATAAGAAATATGGCTTACTTATTTTTGGTGATACCCCTTCTAAATTGTACAAAAACACTATCGAAAGAGAGTTTGAAGTTTCTGATGCGGCAACTGCTATTTTGTTAGAAAGAACAGATGACAACGCAGCATTATCATTTATTAATATCAGTTTGGGACTTTACTCAGATGCAATACAATTAAAAAGTGGTGGCTTTCGCAATTACAATCCAAGTAAACCATTTGACTCTACGGAAGTATCCAATTTTGTCGTTACCGTTGACGATGCTTTGATAAATCAAGCCATACAAAGGGTAGATTTTGGAATGATAGAAGAATTCACACAAGTTACTCAAGCATATTTCCACTCTCAGTTCATTGGTTACGTAAATTCTACTTCCTTAGAAGTTCTTGAAGATCGTATTTTTGCGGATGCTTCTGAACTGCCCATACTATTGGCTTTAAATTTTGACAATATAATTGAACAAGTCGGTCAACTCTCATTTGTTTCGATAGGAGAAGGACTGTCTATTTACGGAATGAAAATGAATCACGTACCGTTAATAATTGAAACGGCTTATTCAGATTTAGTATTTGAAGATTTTAGAATTAGCCACGAAATGTAACATGGTAGTATCTAAATTTAATAATATTAAAATAAGTGCACTTTCTGTTGCTATACCAACAAAAAAAATATCCGTCACATCTTTTGATAAGGCATTTGGTGAAGATTTGGTTTCTAAGTTTTCAGAAATGTCCGGAGTCAAACAAATTGCTCATAGTATTCCTGAGCAAACAGCGTCTGATCTCGGTTTTATTGCTGCGGAACAAATTTTTGTTTCAGGCAAGATTAAAAAAGAAGATATTGGGGTATTAGTTTTTGTCAGTCAAAAGTCAGATTACCGTTTTCCGGCTACTTCCTATATTTTACAAAAAAGACTTGGCTTAAATGAGGATATCATTTGTCACGACATAAGTTTGGCATGTTCTGGATTTGTATATGGATTACAGAATACACTTTCTCTATTGGAACTGGTGCCAGACAAGAAGGCATTGTTGATTACAGCAGATACTTCTTATAAAACAATGTCCCCAAAAGATCGCACTATGATTATGTTATTTGGAGATAGCGGTTCAGCAGTAGTACTTGAAAAAGAAATAAATAAAGTAAACGACTTTACTTTTGCATTTCGAACCAATGGTTACAAATTTAAAAGTATCGTTACGCCTGCCGGAGCGTTTAGAAATAGAGACTTGCGACCCATAGATGAAATTTGGAGTGATGATATCGTGAGGAATGATTACAATACCCATATGAAGGGTATGGCTGTTTTTGAATTTTCGATTACGGACGTTCCCAAATTGATTAATGATTTTTACAAGGAAACAGAAACATCGTCGGAAAATTATGACTTTTTTATTTTGCATCAAGCTAACCTATACATTTTAAAACAACTTTCTAGAAAATGTAAAATACCAATGGAGAAAATCCCCATTTCTATTGATCGGTTTGGAAACAACAGTAGCAACAGTATTCCGTTAGTGCTTAGCGACCATTTTCATAATAGAAATGAATTTTTAAAGTTGTTTATTTCTGGTTTTGGTGCAGGATTGTCATGGGGCTGTGGAACGATAAGCATTCAGACAGATGCTATATTACCTATAGTTGAAAGTGACGATTTTTTAAAAGGTTAATTTTATAATTATGTTAAATATAGACAAATATAACAATGTTTTTTGTGAAACATTTCAGGTTACAGTTGATAAGTTAGATGATAATTTTTCTTTATCCAATGTGAACTCTTGGGATTCTGTTCTGCAGTTAAGTTTAGTTACACAGATGGAAGATGCATTTGATGTGATGTTGGAACCAGAAGATATTATGGATTTTAAGTCGTACGGTTTTGGCAAGGAAATATTGACTAAATACGGTGTTGAATTTTAACAATGATGACAAAGCGATTAGAGGGCAAGATTTCATTAATTACTGGAGCTAACAAAGGCATTGGATTTGCTGTGGTTTCGCGTTTTCTTTCTGAGGGAAGCATCGTATATGCTGGTGTTCGTGATAAGAATGCTATTTCGGATGAACTTCAGTGCTTGCATGTTAACTATCCTCATACTCTTGTTGTAGCTGAATTGGATGTAACCGATGCTCAAAATTGCAAAGAGGTCATTCAGACAATAAAGAGTCAACATCAGAATATCGATATCTTGGTGAATAACGCCGGCAAGGTTACTTATGAATTGTTGCCTTTTATCAATTTTGATTCCTTTGAAGAGATGGTTCAAACCAATATCTTTGGGGTAATTCGATTAACACAATTGGCCGCTCGATTGATGACCCGTCAAAATAAAGGTTCTATAATCAATGTATCATCTATTGTTTCAGTAAAAGGAGCTGCAGGTCAGGCTTCTTATGCGGCTACCAAAGGAGCGGTCAATTCTTTTACACTCAGTATAGCCAAGGAATTAGCAAAAAATAATATAAGAGTGAATGCCATTGCCCCAGGTATGGTTGCAACGGAACGACTCACCAAGATAGCCACGGAAAAATTCAGTGGTCAAATTGATCAAATTGGTTTCGGACAAATGGCAGAGCCTAGTCAAATTGCAGATGTATGTTTGTTTTTAGCTTCTGATGAATCTAGTTACATTACTGGTCAAATCATCGGAGTGGATGGGAGTATAGCATTATAAATATGATTTATGATATCGATTTAAAAACCAAAGAATCGCTTGCTCTAAAAGATGATAGTGGTTTTGAATTGACTTATGGGCAACTAACAGGACTGATACAGGAATCGTTTGATGTATTGCCCAAAAGAAGTTTGGTGTTGGTGCTAGCGAGCAACGACATAGAAACGGCCTCATTTATTCTAAGTTGTATAGAGCACCAATGGGTTCCTTTGGTAATAAATGAGGATACGGATGAACAATTAATAGATAAATATGTAATTGATTACCAGCCCAATGCGATTTTTTTAAGTCAAACAAAATTTAATACTCTAAAGTTTGATTTTTTGAATCGGATAAAGTGGTTAGGTAATTCAGTTTGCATGATAAGCGAAAAGAAACACAATTTATTTTCAAATCTAAGTTTGTTACTTCCTACATCTGGCAGTACCGGTAGTCCCAAATTGGTGAGGCATTCATATGAAAACCTCCGCTTTAGTGCATCAAACGTATCAAAGATTTTCGAAATAACACCTGAAGACGTCGGCATGGCTATATTACCAATCTACTATACTATGGGCTTTTCTGTGTTGAGTAGTCATTTGTATGCGGGTGCCAAAATAAGACTTTCAAAACATCCTCTCACAGACAGAAGTTTTTGGGATGCTTTAAAAAATGAAAATATTAGTATTTTGACTGGTGTTCCCTATACTTTCGAAGTGCTTTTTAAGATGCGCTTTGAGAGGGTGAAAATTCCATCTTTAAGGATAATAACGCAAGGCGGGGGTAAGTTATCGGAGATTTTATGGCGGAAACTAGTTAGTTATACTGAAAGTAACCAAGTGCAATTTATACCTACATATGGTCAAACGGAGGGAACGGCTCGTATGGCTTACTTGGAAAATAGTTTTGTCACCTTAAAACAGGGCAGTATTGGCAAGGCATTACCGCAAGGCACTTTTGAGATTTGGGATAATGCTGGGAATCTTATAACGGAAATAGAAGCCGAAGGAGAGTTAGTGTATAGGGGAGGGAATGTGACTTTGGGTTATGCCGAATGTAAAGAGGATTTGAATATTGGGGATGAACGCTGTGGTGTTTTACCAACAGGAGATATCGTTAGGCGAGACGTTGATGGTTTTTATTACATAATTGGTAGAAACAAAAGATTTTTGAAAATATTTGGCCTAAGAATTTCTCTTGATGAGGTCGAAATTTTAATAAAAAATAATTTTGACATAGACTGTTACTGCGAAGGATCCGATGAAGTATTGATAATACATATCGATAGAGAAGATTTACTATTTGCTGTAAAAACATGGTTGACGGGTAAAATCAACCTTTTTCATCATGCTCTTGAAGTTCGATTTATTGAATCAATTCCGAGAAATTCTTTTGGGAAGGTGGTTTTCAAATAAAGGAGATTACATTAAACACAAATATTAGATGACTCATAAAAAAATTTGGCTCTCCTCTCCCCATATGGGAGGCACAGAGCTTAACTATGTAACCGAAGCTTTTGACACCAATTGGGTGGCTCCTTTGGGCCCGAACGTTAATGGCTTTGAACAAGACATAAATGAGTACCTCAAAGGGCAAGGTCATAATTGCTATAATACCGCCGTTCTCACTTCAGGTACGGCAGCCTTGCATTTGGCATTGATTATACTCGGCGTGCAGCGCAATGACGCTATGCTCGTACAGAGCTTTACTTTTTGTGGTACCACCAACCCGGTTGTTTACCAAGGTGCCGAATTGTTTTTTGTAGATTCTGAACGCGACACCTGGAATATGGATCCGGACGCGTTGCAACAGGCAATTGAAACCTTGTTGGATGAGGGTTATGGTATCCCCCAAAAAAGAAAGCCGAGTCAGGGGAAAGGGTATATTCGCGCGATCATGCCTGTGCATTTGTATGGTATGCCGGCGAAAATGGCGGAGTTAGAAGTCATATCAAGGGAATCAGGTATTCCTATTGTTGAAGATGCAGCAGAGGCATTAGGATCCTCGTACAACGGAAAAATGTGTGGCACGTTTGGAGTGATGTCGGCTTTGAGTTTCAATGGAAATAAAATCATCACCACTTCAGGTGGTGGGGCATTGGTTTCAAACAACAATGAATACGTTGAAAAAGCGCGTTTTTTAAGCACTCAAGCTCGCGATAATGCCCCACATTACCAACATTCGCATATTGGCTACAATTATCGGATGAGTAATATAGTTGCCGGTATAGGTCGCGGTCAAATGAAAGTTTTGGACGAGCGTGTTGCTCAGCGTAGGGCCAACAATAAACGATATCGAGATTATTTCGGCAAAATCGACGGTGTAGAACTCCAATCCGAACCGAATTCTGATTATTTTTCGAATTTCTGGTTAACAGCGGTAATCATCGATCCAGCTAAAACAGGTGGGATCGATCGCGAATATGTTCGTTTGGAAATGGAAAAAGAAAATATCGAATGTCGGCCGTTGTGGAAGCCCATGCATTTACAACCAGTCTTTGAAGGATCTCGCTTTTTCGGAGAGGGCGTTTGCGTTGAATTGTTTGAGAAAGGCTTATGCTTGCCAAGTGGTAGTAATTTGATCGATGAGGAGTTTGAAAGAATATTCGCAACACTGAATAAAGTTTTCAAAAAATGATACAAAATAAAAACGATTATCGAAGATATATCAAAACTGAAATTAAAGGGGTGGGAAACTTTTTTGTTTATAATTATTTTGCTGTTACATTTTTAAGACCCATTTCGCGGTTTAAATTATTACTCAGAACTTGTGAATATTTGAAAAACTGTCAGCCCTATGGTAAGTTAACTTCGGTCCCATATTGGTTTATCAAATACCTCAAAGTTATCTATGGTGTTAAACTGGGATACTCGATTCCTGAAAATGTAGTAGGAGAAGGATTACAACTTCCACATTATGGCACAATTGTGATCCATAGTAATGCGCAATTAGGAAAGAATTGTAGAATTCATGTTTGTGTAAACATTGGCGCATCTGGCGGATCAAATGAGGCACCGAAAATTGGTGATTATGTTTACATAGCTCCTGGTGCAAAAATTTATGGTGACATCATTATTGCTGACAGAATTGCCATTGCAGCCAACGCTGCAGTAAACAAGAGTTTTTTAAACTCTGACAAATTGATTGGTGGAGTTCCAGCCAGAGAAATTGGTGATGTGGATATTTTGAATCATATTAAAAGTTGATAAATGCAAGAGTTTAGTGGGAAGATTTCCCAAAGCAGTTTTTTGATTACCGGTGGAGCCGGATTTATTGGTTCCAACATGGTGGAGTTGCTATTGGGCTTGGGAGCAAAACGCGTTCGGGTGTTGGATAATTTATCCAATGGATATTATTCCAATATTGAAGGATTTGTAGGATTACCGAATTTTGAATTTATAGAGGGTGATATCCGTGACTTGGATACTTGTAAGAAGGCGTTGGAAGGTATAGATTATATTAGTCACCAAGCGGCTTTGGGTTCGGTGCCGCGTTCGGTGGAAGATCCCATTACATCGAATGATGTGAATATCGGTGGACACCTGAACATGCTGGTAGCCGCTAAAGAATCGCTCTCTTTGAAGCGCATGGTTTATGCTGCGAGTTCGTCGAGTTTTGGTGATAGTAAAGAACTTCCCAAGGTGGAGGGCAATGAGGGCAAGCCCCTTTCGCCATATGCAGTAACGAAGTGGGTGAATGAGTTGTACGGAGATGTTTTCAGTCGGGTGTATGGTCTACATACAATTGGCCTTAGGTATTTCAACATCTTCGGTCCCAGGCAAAATCCCAACAACCCTTATGCAGCGGTAATACCTCTGTTTATGAAGGCGGCTATGGAGGGAATATCTCCCAAAATCAACGGAGATGGAACCAATTCACGCGATTTCACATTTGTCCAAAACGCATTGCAAGCGAATATTAAAGCCATGTTGGATACGGAGCAATTAGAAAAACACGAGGTGGTGAATATCGCAGTAGGAGATCGCACCAACTTAGTAGAATTGTGGGATGCGATTGCTAGTGCCGCGAATACAGACGTCCAACCCACATTTGGTCCACCTAGGGCTGGCGATATTCCTCACAGTTTAGCATCGATTGAAAAAGCGAGGAAGTTATTCGATTACGATCCACAGTTTAGACTGCGAGATGGAATTAAGATAACGTTTGATTGGTTTAGAAGGGAATACAGAAAGTAGCGGGCTTTTAAATAAAAAACTTGAATCAATAAAAAAAAGGGAGGTAAACCTCCCTTTTTTTTATTGCACTAAAATTTTATTTAAGTAATTTGAGTAACATTCACTTCCTTTAATATTTAGGTGATTTGGGTCCTTGAAAAGTGAGTTGTCTTTGATCAAGTTTAAATGATTCAAGTAGTTAAAATCATATCCTTGAAGGTGAAATGAGTTGATAAATGAATCTAAGTTGTTTTTTTCGGAATGATATACAGGAATTGCAAGCAATGTGATTTTAATGTTATGCTCTTTGCAAAACGCTAGAATATTTTTAAAATTTCTAATTTGATGAGTAGAAGTATTTTTAAAGGAAAGAATAAAAGAATCCTTTATTGAATTTGACTTGGTTACATCAAAGGTTCCGTTGTGGGCAGTAAATCCTCCAACATAAGCCGGCTTTCTGTTTAGTAAAAAATATTCTAGACCATATATGGATTGATACACGGAATTATCTATAATATCAACATACATGGTGTTTGAGAAGTTTAAATGATTAATTTCTGATTGTAAATCTGTTAATTTCACAATTGGGTAAATATCAGAGATTTTGGACATGAAATTGGATTCATTTAAAATCCACAAGGAATCAATTTGTTTCGAGAAATTATGTGTGCCAACTGGGATTACTACAGTTTCAACTTTCGAATTAGCTGCAATGAATTGCAGTTTTTGATGAATATTGAAATAAGATTCTCCAGAGGAAGCAAAGTTTACACTGTTGGTAATCAGACTTGGATTAATTCCATTTTGAATATGTGAATCCCCAAGAAATAGGTATTTGATTTTAGGATTTTTCGAGAATTGATTTTGTACCTGTATTGTATAATTACCTATAAAAATCAAAATGATCAAGGAAAAAACAAGAAAGAAAATGGCAATACGTACTATTAATTTTTTCATATAATTAAAAAGCAAAATAAATAAAATCTGCTTGCGAACCTTTTAAATAAACAACTAAAAATAAAACCATAAGATAGAATGTGTACCGTAATATTTTACTGCGAAAACGTTCAATAAATTCTACAGAAATAATAGAATCGTTGCTCAAAAATTCCATTACAAATAATAACACACAGGCTAATGCAAAATGGAGCATGGTTAATTTGTCTGAATTATCTAGTGAAAGTGTTGAATTTAAATAACTGGATTCAGTAAATAGCGATTGAACAATTTGACTTAGCTCTTTTAAATTGGTCATTCTAAATAGTAACCAACCGAACATCACAAAAATCATAGTAAATAGCCAGCTAACTATTTTTGGTATTTTGAAAAAGTTAATTTTTGTATGTTTAACTAATAAGTCTGGTAAAAATCCTAAAGCATGTAAAAATCCCCAAAGAATAAAATTCCAACTGGCTCCATGCCAAAAACCACTCACTAAGAAAATAATAAAGGTGTTTCTTATTGTTATGGTTAGGCCCCTTTTCGATCCACCGAGTGGGAAATACAAATAATCTCGAAACCAACTGGAGAGACTTATGTGCCATCGTTTCCAGAAATCAGATACACTGGTTGAAAAATACGGAAAAC
>JACCEA011334438.1_pt1 | contig 15547 bp, 13 predicted proteins | sample 7449851 | NCBI WGS metagenome assembly JACCEA01 (sample SAMN15323453, study PRJNA562643) | freshwater metagenome | isolation source: river surface water | place: USA:Blue River Watershed | collected 2017-08-18 | reverse complement strand
GGTACGATATTACTCAGTTGTTCTCTGATTTCATCTTTCAATTCAAACGGAATTCTTGGTGTAGTTTCTCTATTATTTTGAGGCACATAACTTAACAATCGTTTGATATCTTCTAAACATTCAATACCATTTTCAGAGGTAATATGCGCCACTCCAGATTTAGTCGAATGTGTACTCGCTCCTCCTAATTCTTCCGAAGTTACTTCTTCATTCGTAACGGTTTTCACCACATTCGGACCCGTTACAAACATATAACTGTTGTTTTCCACCATCATTGTGAAATCCGTCATGGCTGGAGAATAAACCGCTCCACCAGCACATGGTCCCATAATCGCAGAAATTTGCGGAATCACTCCAGACGCCTGAACGTTTCTGTAAAAGATATCCGCATAACCACCTAACGAACGCACACCTTCTTGAATACGAGCTCCACCAGAATCATTTAATCCAATCATCGGAACACCGTTTTTCAACGCCATATCCATCACTTTACAAATTTTTTCAGCGTGTGTTTCTGATAACGAACCACCAAAAACAGTAAAATCCTGTGCAAAAATATAAACCGCTCTTCCGTTGATTGTTCCGTAACCTGTTACTACTCCATCTCCGTAATATTGTTCTTTCTCCATTCCGAAATCGGTCGTTCTGTGTGTAACTAACATTCCGATTTCCTCAAAAGAACCTTCATCTAGTAAGTATTCTACTCTTTCTCTTGCCGTTAATTTCTTTTTAGCATGATGCGAAGCGATACGTTTTTCACCACCACCTAATTTCGCTAAGGCGATTTTATCTTCTAATATTTTTATTTTGTCTAACATAATTTCTTTTTTTAACCGCAAAGAGCGCAAAGAATTCGCAAAAGCTCGCAAAGATTTTCACTTTTTACTTGGCCCTTTTTACTTGGCTCTTTAATTCGGAACTCTTACAATATTTTTATCTTCTAAATACTTCTTCAATGCTACTAGAGCTGCCACTTCGGCTTCTTTATCGAATTTGGCTTTTAGTTTATTGCTGTCGTAATATTTCTTTACGAAGTTCGTATCAAAATCTCCTGAACGGAACGCTTCATGTTCCATTACGAAAGTTCCGAAAGGTAACGTGGTGCTAATTCCTTCAATATGATAATTGGCAATCGCTTTAATCATCAATTCGATAGCTTCTTCACGTGTTTTACCATAAGTAATCAATTTCGCTAACATGGGATCGTAGTAAATTGGCACATCCATTCCTTGTTCGAAACCATTATCAACACGGATTCCCTCACCTACTGGAATTTGGTACACCTCTAAATGTCCAACACTTGGCAAGAAATCATTTAACGTATCTTCCGCATACACACGTAATTCCATGGCATGACCTTTAATTTCTAAATCGTCTTGTGTAATCGTTAATTTTTCGCCACGAGCGACACGAATTTGCATTTCAACTAAGTCTAAACCTGTAATCATTTCTGTTACCGGATGTTCTACTTGCAAACGCGTATTCATTTCTAAGAAGTAGAAATTTTTCTTCTCATCTAATAAGAATTCAACAGTTCCAGCTCCTAAATAATCACAAGATTGTGCCACTTTCACAGCCGCTTCACCCATTGCTTTTCTAATTTCTGGTGTTAAAACTGAAGAAGGTGCTTCTTCCACCACTTTTTGATGACGACGTTGGATACTACATTCTCTTTCAAATAAATACAAAATATTTCCATGACTATCAGCCATAATTTGTATTTCGATATGACGAGGAGAACCTACATATTTTTCAATAAAAACCGAACCATCTCCGAAAGCATTTGTAGCTTCCGAAATGGCTCTGTCCATTTGCGATTCAAATTCTGCTTCGTTTTCTACGATACGCATTCCTTTTCCACCACCACCAGCAGACGCTTTAATTAAAATTGGAAAACCAATTTCTGACGCGACTTTTTTCGCTAAAGCGATATCTGTAATAGCTTCATCTAAACCAGGAACCATAGGAATATCGAAAGCTTTCACTGCTTCCTTAGCCGCTAATTTGCTTCCCATAATTTTCATGGCTTTCGATTTCGGTCCGATGAACGTTATGTTATTTTTTTCGGCCAATTCTGCGAAATCTGAGTTTTCACTCAAAAATCCGTATCCCGGATGAATTCCGTCTACGCCTAATTGTTTACAAACTTCAATAATTTTATCACCTAATAAATACGATTGATTGGATGGCGCTTCACCAATACAAACGGCTTCATCGGCAAATTTCACGTGTGGTGAATTTCTGTCTACAGTGGAATACACCGCAACCGTTTTAATTCCCATTTTTTTAGCGGTTTGCATTACTCGAATGGCAATCTCACCTCTATTTGCAACTAATATTTTTCTCATTTAAACTATGTTTTGCCACGAAGGCACTAAGACACAAAGATTTTCACTTTTAACTTTTTACTTGGCTCTTTTTTACTCAAACTCAATTAACAATTGTCCTTTTTCTACCGCGTTACTTTTTTCAACGGCAATAGACTTGATTTTTCCACTACGAGGCGACACCAAAGTGTTTTCCATTTTCATAGCTTCTAAAATTAATAAGGCTTCGTTTTCTGCAACTTCTTGACCGACAGCTACACAAACTTCAAGAATTAGTCCTGGCATTGGCGCTTTAATCTCATTTACAACTTTTCCAGCACCAACCGAAATTCCCATAGATTCAATTAATAAATCTAATTCATTCGCAATGGAAACATCATAGGTATTTCCATTTACTTTTACTGAATATTTTCTAGAATTGAAATCGGCAGCACAAATTTCTGCCTGAAAAGGAGTGTTTTCGTTTAGAATATGAAAATGATTTTCTTCTACACTTACAGCATCTAAAGTAGTTAAGCTGTTTTCAGTAAGTTGAAATACTTGATTTTGATTTACTGAAACTTTATAAGGTTTACTCATAATTACATATAATTTGAGCGTAAAAATAAGGAAAAGAAAACGTTTTCGTAAAATTTATTTACAAGAATTTGCAAAAATGATATAGTTTAAATTTTACTTGTTAAAATATTTTTTCACTAATTCATATAATTTTTCTTTATCCAAAGGTTTAGAGATAAAATCATTGAAACCCAGTTGTTTAATTTTCTCAACTTCTTCTGGAAATGAATACGAAGTTTGTGCAATTATTGGGATTTCTTTATTGAATTCTCTAATCTTTACAAAAGCGCCATAACCATCTAAATTAGGCATTTTAATGTCCATAAAAACCAAATCAATCTCAGAATTAGTTTTACAAATTTCAACAGCCTCTAATCCGTCTTTCGCACGAATAACATTGAAATTAAATATTTTTAACAATTTTTCGATAAGTTTAAAATTGATATTATCGTCTTCAGCCACCAAAAGCACCTCATTATTTCCTACATTATAATTCACAATTTGATGTACTTTCTCTTCTTCAATTGTTTCTTTTTCAGCATATTTTAATGGAATTGTAAACGTAAAAGTAGAGCCTAAACCTTCTTTTGTTTCTACAGAAATACTTCCACCTAACATTTCTACATACGATTTCGAAATGGCTAAACCTAAGCCCAAACCTTCGTTCGCAGAAATATTTTTAGCATTGATTTTATTAAAACGTTTAAAAACTTTGTCTTTAAATTCCTCAGGCATTCCAATTCCAGAATCTTTTACATGAAAAACTATTAGATTTTGATTGGTATCTACTTCGTAATCTAAAATAACAAAACCTTCATCTGTAAATTTCAAGGCATTGTTTAAAAGATTTATGATAATCTGATTCAGCTTCACCGGATCCGTTACAATATTTTTTTTAATCTTCTCATCTGGCTCTTGTAATTTCACCACCACATTCTCGTTTTTATTAGAAAAATTAGCCGATTCAAAAGCTGCTTTTAAGAGATTATTTAAATTTACATTGCTGTAGTTGGGTTTAATTAAATCCGAATCAATTTTTGACATTTCGATTAAATCATCCACTATACTTAGCAAACTTCTACTATTATACTGCACAATTCTAACAAATTCTTGTTTTTCTTCATCAGTAATTTTTTCATCTAACAACAAATCTGAAAAACCAACAATGGCATTCATTGGCGTTCTAATTTCGTGAGATAAATTCATCAAAAATGCCGACTTCAATTTATCACTTTCTTCTGCTTTTTGTTTAGACGAAATCAGTTCCGTTTTTTGTTTGAAATTTTCTTCAAAAAGTTTTCCCATGTAGCGGAATTCGCCTTTAATACTTTTTAAATCTTCAATAGCAGAAGTATCGTTTTTCTTTAGAATTTTCTTAATTAAATTTAACGGCAATCGAGCCCATTTATTCGAATAATACAAAAATACGGCCCATGCAAAAAGTATGGCTAATGCCATCGTACATAAAATACTTTTTGTGATGTAAAAATCAATATTATATGACCTTTTGAAATACAATTTAGAAACTTCTTTTTTATTGATATCTTGAAGTGAAATAGTTGTAAAAACTGTTTTCAAAGCTTGCTCATTTCCAGTATAAAATTTTATATTGGAACTACAAATTTCTTCAATGTTGGCAAAATATTCTCTATCAAGAAGTCGAGCCATAATGAAATAGCCAGATGGTTTCGTTTTATTTTTAAAAGGATCGTTAGAAGGATGAATTGACGCGCCATATATTTCAACAATTCCCTCAGGAATTCTCATATAAAACTTTTCGAATTTCTTTTCTTTTATACGATTAAAAACTTCTTTAGGAACAAAGTTTTTTGTCTTTATTTTTAGTGTAGAAACTTTAGTAATAAATTCGCCATCTGCAGAATAAGCGGATAAATATTCCACGTTATAGGTATCAATTAAAACTGCTATGGAAGTATTAAACCATTTTAAATTTTTGGTTTTTGTAAAATCTACAAATTCATCCCAATAGGTAGCATCAACCACAACTGCTGAATAGGATTCTGAATTTAATTTTAAAAGGGAATTGATTTCATTTTCATATAATTCTTTACTGCTCTTAAAAATTGCTTTTTCTTGAACACGCATATAAAAATATAGGAAAACTACAATTAATAGCAATCCGAACGAAACTAAAGACACGAGAGAAACAACTTTGAAATAAGTTGAATTTTTGAATTTATTAACTAGTGTGTTCATAAAAGGGGGTTCTCTATAATTTTTAAATATAAGAAAAAATCAATAAAAAACACATTTTAATATAAAAATAATACTAAAACAACACTAAATTAACGCAATTAAAAGTCTTAAATATAAAAAACTAAAGAATTAACAATCCTGATTCTCTTAGTGTTTTCATCGGTTTACTGAACCAAAACAATTCGAAATCTTCAAAATTAATTTCAAAATCTTGCTTGATATCTTTTAGTAATACGCTTTTCATTGTTATTGTAGGAAGCGTAGTTGCTAACCAATTTGCAAGTTCTTTTTCGAGCGTAATTTCAACCGCATCGGATTTAAAATGAAACGTTAGTTTTGACATTTCCCAAGAATTACCTTTTTTCGATTTGGTAAAATGTTCAGTAATAGGCTGATTTCCGATCCAGATAATTTTAGCAGTAGGTTTTAATGAAAAATCAGAAGTATCAAAAATAGCTTTTTCGATAAAATCAGGTTGGATTTTTGTTTTTGGGATTTTAAAATCGAACCAATCTTGCAACTCATAATCAAAACAAATTCCATGCATATAATTGAACAACGATTTTTTCAGTCCGAAACTAAACTTATCATGATTAATTCCTGTTTTATCATTAAATTGAATATCGTTATTGGCGAAAGTAATTTCATTTTGTTGTGGAATTACACCAAATTCTTCGGGATTTAAACCAACTGGAGAATGTGCAGTCATCGCAAATTGATGCCAAAATCCAGATTGAATAATTCCTAATTCAAATAATTGTCGCACCATCTCTAAACTATCAACAGTTTCTTGAATGGTTTGTGTAGGATAACCATACATTAAATAGGCATGAACCATAATTCCGGCTTCTGTAAAATGATGTGTAACTTTGGCCACTTGCTCTACGGTAACGCCTTTCTTTATAAGAGCTAACAACCTATCAGAAGCAACTTCCAATCCACCAGAAACAGCAATACAACCCGAAGCTTTTAAGAGCAAACATAAATCTTGAGTAAAACTTTTTTCGAAACGAATGTTGGTCCACCAAGTCACTACTAGCTTTCTTTTCAAAATCTCCAAAGCCACTTCACGCATTAAAGCAGGCGGTGCAGCTTCATCTACAAAATGGAAACCAGTTTCGCCAGTTTGCGCAATTAGTTCTTCCATTCTGTCGACTAAAATTTTAGCCGCAATTGGTTCGTAAATTTTTATATAATCTAAAGACACGTCGCAAAACGTACATTTTCCCCAATAACAACCGTGCGCCATGGTAAGTTTATTCCAACGACCATCACTCCACAAACTGTGCATCGGATTAGCGATTTCAATTACAGAAATGTATTTATCCAAAAGTAAATCAGAATAATCTGGCGCACCAACTTCTGATTGCTTGTAATCCGATTTTGTGGTATTGTTTTTATAAACAACTTCCTTATTTTCTAAAAGAAAAGTTCGTTTGAATTCATCTGAATTTGGATTTTGAATATTATAATTTAAAAGTTCCACAGGTAATTCGCCATCATCTAAGGTAATAAAATCAAAGAACTCAAAAACTCTAGTATCTTTTAAACTACGTAATTCTGTATTCGGAAAACCTCCGCCCATTGCCGTTTTAATTTCAGGAAAATTGGCTTTGATAAATTGAGCACAACGAAAAGCACTGTATAAATTCCCTGGAAAAGGAACAGAAATTAGTACTAATTTAGGTTGCACTTGTTGGATTTTTTCTTCTAATATTGAAAGTGTGATTTTATCAATATATGTAGTTTCGTTTTGTAATTCCGCATACAATTCATCAAACGAATTCGCACTTCTTCCCAATCGTTCTGCATAACGACTAAATCCGAAATTTTCATCGATACATTCCACAATAAAATCCGATAAATCTTCTAAGTATAAAGTAGCTAAATGTTTAGCTTTATCTTGCATTCCCATATTTCCAAACGCCCATTCCATATCGTCTAATTGGCTGAAACGAGAAGCTTCTGGCAAAAAATTCCCACTACAAACTTGTCGAGCTAATGTTGGATTATTTCCTTGTAAAAAAGCAATAACAGCATCAATAGTATTGATATAATCGTTTTTCAAACTATAAATTCGCTGTAAATTTTCTGTAGTAAGTTTTGAGGTTTCTGCAGTTTGGAAAAGTTGTTGTAATCCTTTTTTTGAAAACAATTCTAAAATCACTTCGATACCCAAATCCATTTGAAAGGCAGAAATGTTTTTCGTATTTAAAAACCCTTTGATATAAGCCGTTGCAGGATAAGGCGTATTCAATTGTGTAAAAGGCGGCGTGATTAAGAGCATATTTTTCAAAGGAAAATGTTTTGACAAAGATAAAAATTAATTGTGGATGGTGAAAAATGATTATTTTTGTAAAAAAAATTATGCAAACAGATTGTATTACCTATCAAAAATCAGGTTATTTCTCTAAACTAATTGTGGATTATTTAGATGAAAAACCAGAAATACAATCACTCTACCATCGTTTTCCAACTTTAGAAAATTTTGCTACTCAAGTAGATGAAAAAGCAAAAAATTATAGTTTAGAAAACCGATTCACTTTAGTTGAGGCTTTAAAAAACCAATATGTAAACTTTCCAGTTTCAGAAGCAACTCAAACAAACATTGAACTACTGAAATCTGAAAAAACCTTTACAATTACTACAGGTCATCAATTAAATTTATTTACAGGTCCGGTTTATTTTCTATACAAAATTGCTTCTACAATTAATTTATGTCAGCAATTAAAAGAAGCCTATTCTGAGTATAATTTCGTACCCGTTTATTGGATGGCAACTGAAGATCATGACTTTGAAGAAATCAATCATTTCAATTTAAAAGATAAGAAAATCAAATGGGAAAGAGAAAGTTTCGGACCTGTTGGAAGATTGTCTACAGCAGGTTTGAATGAAGTATTTGAAGAATTTTCCAAAATTATTGGTGTAGGTGAAACGGCAACCTATTTAAAAAACGTTTTTCAAAAAGCCTATTTAGAACATTCTAATTTAGCAGATGCGACTCGTTTTTTAGCAAATGAATTGTTTTCAACAGAAGGTTTGGTTATAATTGATGGTGATGACAGAAAGTTGAAAACACTTTTTGTACCTTATATTAAAGACGAATTAATCCATCAAAATTCTTTTGCAGCAGTTTCAAAAACGATTGCTCAATTGAAAGATTACACTGTACAAGTTAATCCGAGAGAAATCAATTTATTTTATATCGAAGATCATTTGCGTGAACGAATTATTTTTGAAAACAACACTTATAAAGTAAACAATACAGAAATTCAGTTTTCAGAAAGTGAAATTTTAGATTTGGTTGAAAATTCACCGGAAAAGTTTAGTCCGAATGTGATTTTAAGACCTTTATATCAAGAAGTAATTTTACCCAACTTGGCTTATATTGGCGGCGGTGGAGAAATTGCTTATTGGTTAGAATTGAAAAGCAACTTTGAAGTTCAAAAAGTGACCTTTCCTATTATAATGTTACGAAATTCATTTGTGGTGGCAACTGAAAAACAAATCGGAAAAATGGAGAAACTTCAACTGAGTTGGTCGGATTTATTTTTATCTCAACAAGAATTGATTCATAAGAAGACTAAAGAAGTTTCTATTTTTAATATCGACTTTTCTGAACAGAAAGAAACCTTGCGCAAACAATTTACTGAATTACTAAAAATTGCAGAACAAACTGACAAATCTTTTATGGGTGCCGTTAAAGCACAAGAAGTAAAACAAATAAAAGGACTAGAAAACCTAGAGAAACGTTTGCTTAAAGCGGAAAAAAGAGTTCATATTGAAAAAATAAATCATATTATAGCACTTCAAAACCAATTATTTACAAATGGTAGTTTACAAGAGCGAAAAAATAACTTCAGCGAATTTTATTCGAAAAAATTCAAAAATGACGTCATTTTATTATCAAATCCATTAAATACCTATTTTAAAATCATCAAAATTTAAACTATTCGCAATTTTTAACTAAAAAAACGCGTCTTAGTTTTTCAAAAAACTGCATTTCATCGAATTTAATGAAAATTCATCTGTTTTTTCTTGTTTTATTTTTGTCTAATTCTATATTTGTCCCAGAAAAATGACCCAAATTTAACATTTAACCGAAAAAAGATGAAAAAAATAACAATTTTACTAACAACAACCCTACTAATTTCAATTTCTTTATTATCATTTACTACACTTCCCTTTTCTATGATTAAAGTAGAAGGCGGAACTTATTTTATGGGATCAAATGATTCAGATGGAACTGCAGAAATTGATGAACAAAAAAAGCATGAAGTAACCATAAACTCTTTTGAAATCAGCAAATTTGAAGTAACAGTTTGGGAATGGAAACAATATGCAAAAGCTAAAAAAATTAAAATGCCAAAAGCTCCAAAATGGGGTTGGAATGATAAATTACCAATGAATAACATCACTTGGGAAGAAGCAATTTCTTATTGTAATTGGTTAAGCAAAAAAGAAGGCTTAACTCAAGTTTACACTATGAACGGACCATTTTATGCTTGTAATTTTGCTGCAAATGGTTACCGATTACCAACAGAAGCAGAATGGGAATATGCCGCTAAAGGGGGCAAATTATCTAAAGGATTTAAATATTCTGGAAGTAATACATTAGATGAAATTGCTTGGCATAAAGGAAATAGTAATGGAGTTCCTCATGTAGTAGGTAGCAAATTACAAAACGAATTAGGCTTATATGACATGAGCGGAAACGTTTGGGAATGGTGTTGGGATTGGTACAACAAAGATTACTATAAAATTGAAAATGGTAAAAACCCAAAAGGACCAGAAAGCGGAGAAAAAAAATGTGTTAGAGGTGGTTCTTGGGACAGTCAACCTAATTATGTGAGACCAGCCAACAGAATTTCTACTTCTCCAGAAAAAACTCACGAATTTTACGGTTTCCGTGTAGTAAGAACTCTTGTTCAATAATTTTCAATAAACCGCTTTGCAATAAAGAATTAAATACTACCTTTGCAAAAAATTTAGGAAAAATGGCTACAAATAGAACATTTACAATGATTAAGCCTGATGGAGTTGAAAACGGACACATCGGTGGAATTTTAAACATGATTACTGAAGGTGGTTTCAGAATCGTTTCAATGAAATTAACTCAATTAACTGTTGCTGACGCTCAGAAATTTTACGCAGTTCACTCAGAAAGACCTTTCTTTGGAGAATTAGTAGAATTCATGACTCGCGGACCAATTGTTGCAGCAATCTTAGAAAAAGACAACGCTGTAGAAGATTTCAGAACTTTAATTGGTGCAACAAACCCTGCAGATGCTGCTGAAGGAACTATCCGTAAAAAATACGCTACTTCAATTGGAGAAAATGCGGTTCACGGTTCAGATTCTGATGAAAATGCTGCTATCGAAGGTGCTTTCCACTTTGCTGGAAGAGAGCAATTCTAATAAAAATTCAGTGCTCCGTTATTAGTGAGCAGTGATATAAATATTAAAAGGCGATTAGAAATTCTAATCGCCTTTTTTATTTCCTTTAACCCAAAACCCTTTACGTTTTACCTAAAGACTATTTCTTTAATCAAATCTTTGCCCAATTCTTCATTTAGCATTTTTATAATTTTTGATTTTCCGTATTCTAATTCTTGTTTCACTACCGAAGAATTCAACTGAACATATAAGGTATTTCTTTTCAATTCAATTTGTTCGGTATAATTTTTAAAAGCTGGCCCCATCATTTTAAACCAGGTTTCTTTCACATTTATAATATCTAAACCTGCTTCAAGCTTGCTAGACTTCATAAACTCTTTCATTACATCACCAACCGAAAAATCGTCATTAAATCTCTTCATTTTATTTTCTTTTATCGTAAGGTACAAATTTCTTAAAGTGATAAACAATCTTGGCTTCGTTTTCTAAAACAAAACTTTCATCTGAAACCGAGAGTATTTTCTCTTCCCATTTGGTAAATTTCGAATTGGTTTTCAAATAATAACAATCCGCACTATCCACCACTCTAATCTTATCTTCCAAAGTTCCTTTCAAAAACGAACCATCTAATTGTGGTGCTACTTTTTGTCTAATTCCTTTATTTTCCTTTAAAGAAATCATATCTATAAATTCATTTACCTTATACTCTTTCTTATTTCCATCAGGAAATTCAACTTTTTCAATTTCCCAATAGCCATTTAACTTTGCAATATCTTCTTTTTTAGGTTTAGAAGTACATGAAATTAAAGCAGTTGTCAGTAATATTAAATAAAAATAGTGTTTCATTGTAGATAATTAATTTGAAACTCAAAGATACAAATCAGAATTAAATTAAAATAAAAAAAGGAGAACTCATTTCTGAATTCTCCTTTGTCGGGGTGGCAGGATTCGAACCTGCGGCCTCCTGCTCCCAAAGCAGGCGCGATAACCGGGCTACGCTACACCCCGTGAATGCGAGTGCAAATATAGTATAATTTATATAACTACAAAATAAAAATGCTTTTTTTGTCATAAAATAAATTCAATAAAAATTCATCACTATTTTATACTTTATACAAAGAAAAAATACTATTCCAACCAAAAAAATTAGGTCAAAATCACAATCCACTCATTTTTAGCAAGTAAAAACAGTAGTCTATGTGTTTTATTTATAGTACGATAAAAAAATAATCGTATAGATAGTAATTTTTGTTTAATAATTTATTACTTTTGTTAAACAAAAAATAAAACATGAAATCAGAAAATAATTTTCAAATCGATACCCTTTCAAATTTATCTGTAGATGACATTGGAAATGATCATTTATTTACTTCTTTAGAAACACCGATGGTAAAAGATGCCTTTACTAAGTCTGATTCCGAAAAAAAGGAAATCATAGCCTTTCATTTTTCAGAAATCATGAAAGCATTAGATTTAGATTTAACGGATGATTCTTTAAAAGGTACTCCAGAACGAGTAGCTAAAATGTATATCGAAGAAATTTTTTCTGGATTAAATCCGAAAAATAAGCCGAAAATAGCACTTTTCGAAAACAAATACCAATACAATCAAATGTTGGTTGAGAAAAACATCACCTTTTATTCTAATTGTGAACACCATTTTGTACCCATTTTCGGAAAAGCGCATGTGGCTTATATTTCATCTGGAAAAGTAATTGGTTTATCAAAATTAAATAGAATCGTACAATATTACGCTAAACGCCCCCAAGTCCAAGAAAGATTAACCATGCAAATTGCGGAAGATTTAAAAGCAGCTTTAGAAACAGAAGATGTTGCCGTAATTATTGATGCCAAACACCTATGCGTGTCATCAAGAGGCGTACAAGATGAAAGCTCCGCTACTGTTACCACTTCATTTAACGGAGCTTTTAACACCCCTCAAAAAATTAACGAATTATTACAGCTTATCCATAGTTAAATTTTAGTTACTTAATTTCTAAAAATTCTCACTTTTCCCATTAGTGAGAATTTTTTTTACAGTATATATTTCTATCTTTGCCTAAATTAAACACAACATTTATGCTTATCATTGGTATTGCTGGAGGAACAGGAAGTGGAAAAACTACTGTTGTACATCAAATTATGAACGAACTTCCTTCAACTGAAGTTGGAATTATCTCTCAAGATTCTTATTACAAGGAAACTAATAACTTATCTTACGACGAACGAACCAAAATAAATTTTGATCATCCTCGTGCCATTGACTTCGAATTACTAATCCAACATTTAAAAGATTTAAAAGCAGGAAAAGTAATTGATCAACCGATTTATTCTTTCATTACACACAACAGAACCGACGACACCATTTCAACTCATCCAAGAAAAGTAATGATTGTAGAAGGAATTTTAATCTTTACCAATCCAGAAATTCGCGAATTATTTGATATTAAAGTTTTCGTACATGCTGATTCTGACGAACGTTTAATTCGTCGTTTAAAACGTGATATCGCAGAACGTGGAAGAGATATGGAAGAGGTTTTAACAAGATATCAAACTACTTTAAAACCAATGCACGAGCAATTTATCGAGCCCACAAAAGCATTCGCAGATATTATCATTCCTAACGATAAATACAACACAGTAGCAATTGACGTAGTTCGTGCGGTAATTAACCAACGTATTGAAAAATAATGTTTAAAAGATTTCAAATATTAGTACAAAAAATTCCTTTTCTAAGTTTTTTAGGAAACAAGTACTATTTGATTCTTATAGCTTTTATCGTTTGGATGTTATTTTTCGATAATTATTCGTACTTTGAGCATCGTTTTCTGAACAATCAAATTGAAGAATTAAACGATAATAAAAAATACTATCAATCGGAAATCACGAAAGATAGTATCAAAATAAAGCATTTAAAAAACGACAATATGATTGAAAAATATGCTCGTGAGAAATATTTCATGAAAAAAGATAGCGAAGATATTTACATCATAGAATTCGAAGAAGATAAAATAAAAGATAGTTTATTAGAAGCAGAACAGTAAATTTTCATAACAAAAATAGTCCTGCTATCCGCTATATTCCCGATGAAAAATCGGGAGATGCCGCTACTATCAGGGCTAAATAACCACAATAAAGTTTAAAACACGTAAGTCAAATGAGTGCAACAAACTTATTTTCCGATTTTGAACCTGTTTCATCCAAACAATGGAAACAGCAAATTCAATTTGAACTCAAAGGAGCCGATTATAACGAAACCCTAATTTGGGAAAGTCCAGAAGGCATCAAAGTGAAACCTTTTTACCATTCAGACGAAGAAATCACAACCTATACTTCTAACACCAAAGCGACAGAATTTAGCATTTTACAAAACATTTTTGTCCACGATATTCAAATGTCGAATAAAAAAGCAAAAGATAGTTTAAGTCGTGGTGCAGAAAGTATTCGTTTCACAATAGAATCAGATAAAATTGAAGTTGCGAAACTAATGGAGAATTTACCATTAGAAAACGTAACCTATTATTTCAATTTACCTTTTCTTTCAACGGAATATGTAAAATTATTAAACGATTTCGCTTCAAGTAACAAGGCTAATTTTATCCTTCAAATTGATCCAATCGGACAATTATGTAAAGAAGGAAATTGGTTTGAAAATCTAAATCCCGATTTTGAAAAACTAAACGAAATCTCAAAAAACACATCAAACGCCTTTCTAAATATTCAATCTGGAATTTACCAAAATGCTGGTGCGAACATGGTGCAACAATTGGCGTACACGTTAGCACATGTAAACGAATATTTCAATAGAATTTCTGCAATCAATCAACCGATAACAATTGAAGTTGCCGTTGGAACGAATTATTTCTTTGAAATTGCAAAACTTCGTGCTTTACGACTGTTATTCAAAACATTAGCCGTAGAATACAATCATAATTTCGATTGTCACATTATCGCCACACCAACCAAACGTAATAAAACATTGTACGATTATAACGTAAATATGTTACGAACTACAACGGAATGCATGTCGGCAATTTTAGGTGGTGCCAATGCGGTTTCCAATTTAGCTTACGACGCCATTTATCATAAAGACAACGAATTTGGTGATAGAATTTCTCGCAATCAATTATTGGTTTTAAAAGAAGAAAGTTATTTTGATAAAGTCAACAATCCTTCTGACGGAGCATATTATATCGAAACATTAACCGAAGAATTAGCGGAGAAAGCCTTAGATTTATTTAAAGATATTGAAGCTAATGGTGGTTGTATCACGCAATTAATTGAAGGAACGATTCAAAGAAAAATTTCGGAAAGCGCTCAAAAAGAACAAGATTTATTCGATTCTGGTAAAGAAATTTTATTAGGAACGAACAAATATCCGAACAAAAACGATAAAATGAAACACGATTTAGAGTTGTTTCCTTTCGTAAAAACAAAAGACAAAAAAACACTAATCGCTCCTATTATCGAAAAAAGATTAGCGGAAAAATTAGAACAAGAACGTTTAGCTCTAGAAGAATAAGCTATGAGAAAGAACATACAACATATTAAGTTAGAAGCTGGAAGTCAGAAGTCGGAAGTAGCAAATGAAAACACATTTCAAACTGCCGAAAAAATCGACGTAAAACCAACGTATTCTAAAGAAGATATTGCTAATTTAGAACATCTTGGTTTTGGAGCAGGTTTTGCGCCCAACTTACGCGGACCTTACGCAACGATGTACGTACGTCGACCATGGACCATTCGTCAATACGCTGGATTTTCAACTGCAGAAGAAAGTAATGCTTTTTACAGAAGAAATTTAGCTGCTGGACAAAAAGGGTTGTCGGTTGCCTTCGATTTAGCCACACATAGAGGTTACGATTCAGATCATGACCGTGTACAAGGTGATGTTGGAAAAGCAGGAGTTGCCATTGATTCTGTGGAAGATATGAAAGTCTTATTCGATCAAATTCCACTAGATGAAATGTCGGTTTCTATGACAATGAATGGTGCCGTTTTACCTATAATGGCTTTCTATATATTAGCAGCAGAAGAACAAGACGTTACT
>JACCEA010718295.1_pt1 | contig 15550 bp, 18 predicted proteins | sample 7449851 | NCBI WGS metagenome assembly JACCEA01 (sample SAMN15323453, study PRJNA562643) | freshwater metagenome | isolation source: river surface water | place: USA:Blue River Watershed | collected 2017-08-18 | reverse complement strand
TACGATCGCTGCAACGCCATATAAGAACTTGCGCATGGTCCGCTTCCCTTTTCCCGTTATGTGGATTTGAAGTCAGCAAGAGTAGCCTAATTAGGCGGGCTGAGGCAGCCCTCACCCCCGCGAGAAGTCCTCAAGGACTTCTCTCCTCTCCGCAAAAGCAAAACGCCCCTTGCGGGGCGTTTTCAATATGGCGGAGAGGGGGTCTGCCATTAAACACTTTCCTGCGGTAGCACAGCATGATGAAGTTCTTTGTTTTTACTTAGGTTTTCAGCCGACAGTTGTGCCAATGCATACCATCCGATATCATCAAAGTTCATTATTTTGGGTATGTAAATTGGTATGCCAAAGATCGCGAAAGAATTGTCTGCCCTGGAGGTCAAGCGTCTGGCGCGCGCCGGGTGGCACGCTGTGGGCGGGGTGGCCGGTCTTCTTCTGCAGATAAGGCCTCTTTCGTCAGGTAACTCCACGCCATCGCGGTCTTGGATTCTTCGCTTACGCATAGCGGGTGAGCGGCAAGTGCTCGGTCTGGGCTCTTACCCTCAGGTGTCGCTGGCAGATGCCCGCGATCAGGCACGAAGGCTATCGCTGGAAGCCAAGGGCGGAGTCAACTTGCGGGTCAAGAAGCGAGAGCAGCGCAGTGCGCTACTTGCGGCAGCGGCGCGGAACAAGACCTTCCAACAATGTGCCCAGGCTTATATGGAGGCGCATGCCTCCGATTACACGAGCGACAAGCACCGCAAGCAGTGGGCCTCGACACTGCAGGCCTACGCCTTTCCCATTATTGGCAAGATGCTGGTTGCTGACATCGGTATGAGGCACGTGCTCGATGTACTACTGCAGCCCACCACGCACCGAGACGGAACAACCGGAAAGCTGTGGGAGACGAAAACCGAGACGGCGAAGCGATTGCTCGACAGGATGCGTACAGTGCTCGACTTTGCCACGGTTAACGAATATCGATCCGGCACGAACCCCGCCACCTGGAAAGGCTACCTCGATACGCAACTAGCGTCGCCTCGTGGACTGCAACAGGTGAAACATCAACCGGCAGTACCCTATTCCCAAGCCGCTGACTTCATGGCGAAGCTGCGGAAGAATGAAAGCATCAGCGCCAAGGCACTTCAGTTCTTGATACTTACCGGGGTCCGATCGGGGTCGGTAAGGCTTGCCGAATGGTCTGAGATTGACCTGACAAAAAAGCTCTGGACCATCCCAGCAGAGCACACCAAAGCTCGCCGCGAGCACCGAGTCCCGCTACCACCTCAAGCGATCGCCCTTCTGAAAAATCTGCCGAAGATCGCAGGAAACAACAAAGTCTTTCCAAGCCCGCGCGGCAGAGCATTGTCCGACATGGCATTGAGCCAGCTGATGCGCGGCATGCGTGAACGCGGGGAATTAACTATCGAAGCTGTACCGCATGGCTTTCGCTCGACCTTCCGTGACTGGGCGGCGGAGCAGACGAACTATCCGGATGAGATCCGGCGAGTAGCTTCCGGCCATACCGTAGGCGACGCCGTGAAAGAGGCTTATCAGCGGACTGACCTGCTGGAGAAACGAAGGCATTTAATGAATGACTGGGCGGCCTTTTTAGATTTTCCCTCTGGGGTTAGGTCAGCTTCGACAAAACCACCAAAGCAAGAACATGAGTAATGCAAAGCGAGAACACCTCGTACTGATCGGACCCAGCCGCAAACGAGCGGGACATACGAAACAAGGATTGATCGCATGTCAGATACGCGCGGTGGAACTAACAGAGTCAAGGCAAGGCGGTGGAATCGTTTCGCTTCTTCTACCCAAAAACGACCGCGAAAAAACAAGGCTACGAAACCTCGTAAATCGCGGATACACAGTAGAAACTGTGCCGATTCGCAATCACTCCCGAAAAAAAATCCGGGACGCCGTCAAGTCCCCTGAGTTGGTTGTGGCACTTGCTGAGCTATTTTTGTTGGAGAACGCGTCCAACGATCGAGCTATAAGTGCCTTCAAAGATGAATTTGCAGAATGGGTATGTAAAAAACTGCTTGATCATCGACATAACCGAGTTCGGATGCTTATCAAAAAAGCACATCACGAACTGGTCGACAGCACAAAACCAGGGTGGTGGAAGACGCATCTTCCAAGAAGAAAAAAGTGAGTTAAGCATTTCGCTCATCTGAATCTGTAACTTGCGTGGCACCCCAGCAATCATCAGGAGGTGTCACCATGAAGCAGCAAAACCCCACCGGTTTACTTGTTGCCTTCGACGAACTACCGGACAGTGCATTCGTCCGTTTGCGCCAGTTACTTTCCTCAGCAGTCATTCCCTTCTCGGCCACAACCACTTGGCGACGCGTCCGCGAGGGTACGTTCCCCCAACCCGTCCGAATTTCGCCCCAAATAACCGCTTGGCGCGTAGGTCAAATTCGGGAGTGGCTTCGATGCCCAAGTGAGTTCGTCGTCGACGGTACCGACCTCACCAGGACCACACCGAGAAGCCAAAGAAGGAAGGTGCGCCGTGAAAAGTAACTCGCACCAACTTATGGTAAGGCTCACCCCATCGGGGCGTCGTCTCCCCGATGTCTACCTTCCCGGAAAAATCCGCGATAACTGTTGGCGCCATGAGCTCATCGCCGGACTGCGAGAACACTCATGGGACGACGGTCCACTACGACAAGAGTCGTTTACTTACATCGGACCCTTTTTTGTTGGCTGCGACCACGGGTGTTATCACTCTCCGAGTTCTCACGGCAGTGGATTTGGCTGCTGGCCTGATCGCGACTTATCTCCTGTCGATGTTGCACGGCTCTGCCGCGAGGCGGTTGAACGAGCTGATCTCCTATTTTGCTTTATAGATAGTCCGGATTGTTACGGAACCATTGCCGAGATAGAGCGCGCGCATACGTTAGGAATTCGTGTCGTGATCGCTTTTGCGTCGGGAATTGCCAAATCCAATAGTAATGATTTTTGGTTTATCTGCACACTGGCACACAAGGTTTACTACGACGTCTGCGAATGCAAGCTCCCGATTTTACTGAAACAATCAGTGGGAGAGATCGCATGATAAGGCTCGAACAGATGGTCGAAAGTGGGATGGCGCTGGTCCCAATCCCGCCCGGGGAGAAAAGACCTTGCTCCGAAGGCTGGAACCTGCCGGATAACTGCATCATCGATCCCGCCGGTCTCGGGCAGCTGGCCGGGAAAAATGTCGGGCTCGCTCATGCGTATTCCACACCCACTCCAACCTGCGCGATTGATATTGATAACTTCAAGCATGCGACAGCTTGGCATTCAAGCCACGGCCAAGACCTGAAATCACTTTTGTTTGCGCCCGACGCCGTAGTGATTGCTTCAGGCCGGAGGGGAAGTTTGAAATTGCTGTACCGGCTACCAGCTGGAACCTCTCCGCTGGAGTCGAAAAAAATTGTCGGACCTGACGGTAAGTCAGCGGTTGAATTCCGCTGCGCGACCAAAGATGGGAAAACCGTGCAGGACGTTCTTCCGCCGAGCTTGCATCCGGAGGGGCGCACCTATCAATGGGTCGGCAGCGGCAATCCCTTGCAACTACCTGTCATCCCCCCTGCACTGTTGTCGGTCTGGCTGCTGCTAATCGCTAACGGTAGCCGCGTGGCACTACGCAGCCGAGGCCCGAAGTCCGGACAACGACAGCGGCAAGAAAGTCCAAGGGAAATCGCCAACCTGCGGCACCTCCTCAGCTACATCAGTGCTAACTGTCCGTACGAAGTATGGCGGAACGTGGTGTGGGCCATCCTCAGTACCGGCTGGCTGTGTGCCGAGGAGGTGGCGCAGCAGTGGAGCATGTCCGCACCAACGCGATACAAAGAAGAGGCGTTCTGGACAGTGGCGAATTCGTACGTGCCTGACCATCCTAACCCGATCACATTGGGTACCGCCTTCTACCATGCACGGCAAGGAGGGTGGCATGGCTCACGCTAGTCAACTAAACCCGCTCGCCGCTTTACAGGAGCGGTTTGTCATCTTGGATAGCGTGGGGGAAATCCGGGTAGCGGATCAACACCAAATTGCTGGGCTTCTCACTGGCACAGCAATCGGAGATCTCGCTTTATACAGAAAGCCCGATGGTGAGTTGATGATGCGGCGCTACCTGGAAGCATTGCCAATATCCTGTAACCCGAAACAGGTTATCGCTGATTTTTGGACATCCCCGAAAACCTTGGTCTATACACGTACGGCGTTCACTCCGAAGGCTACGCCAGCCGATGTACTGAATTTCTGGGTCGGTTCGACACTGGTTGCCAAGCCAGGTAACTGGGTGATCTTGCGCGACTATCTTCGCGATGTCATCTGCGATGGGGATGCGGCCTGTTTCGATTACCTGATCCGGTATATGGCTCACATGATTCAATGTCCAGAGGAAAAGCCGGGTGTGATGCCGGTTTTCTTGGGTCGACAAGGCACAGGCAAAGGTATGTACTTTCTCCTTTTGCGGGCGATCTGGCCACGCACCACTCTGCAAGTCGCCGATATCGACCAGGTGATCGGCAAGTTCAACGCCGCGCTGGAGCGTAATTACGTGATTTGCATGGATGAAGCACTGTTTGCGGGTGACAGGAAATCGATGGACCGCCTCAAGTCCATGATTACCGAGGGAGTAATCCGGATCGAACAAAAGTACCAGCCGTCGCGTGAGATCGAGTCAGTCCATCGGCTTTTCGCCGCCAGCAATCACGATCATTTCGGCAACGTTGAACGTGATGATCGCCGGTTTGCATTTTTTCGGGTGTCAGACCGACGCCAGCAGGACAGCGTCTATTTCAGCGCGATTGCAACCGCTATCGCAGACCCCGCAGTCCTCGGGGCACTGGTTTACTACCTCGGTCGTAAAGATCTCAGCTCCTTTGATGTGCGAGCAAAGCCGAGCTCGCAAGAGCACGGAAAGCAAAAACTGATGTCGCTACAGGGGTTCGACCGATATTGGTATGAGGTACTGATTCACGGCAGCCTGAACGGTACCGGTAGCACGGGCGGGGTTGATTTGACGGAATGGGAGGCAGCCGTATTTGTGCCGTCCGCCACCTTGTTGGGGCATTACACCTCTTTCAACAAAAACGCCCAACGGCATCAGACGGTACAGACCCACCACATGCGCGAGGCGTTGGGGAGATTATGCCCGTCGGCGAAGGGTGATCGACAAATCGTAAAGGGCTACGGTGGCTCCAGCGAGAAGCGGGTACGGGGATTTCAACTGCCGAACATCGATGCGGCGCGACAGGAGTTCGCAACTGCGATGGGGGTAAATGTTAACTGGGATTGATGTGGCACCTTGTCCGAGCGGTCAGTCAGGCCAGCGATGGCCGGAAGTGGTGGCCAGCCTTATGCGTGAGTGCATGCGGATTCCCAAGCAATGGCCAGTGTGGCCAGCTATTTTTATAAATTATTGAAGAAAAAATACAAAAGAAGTTTACGAGAAACGCTGGCCACGCTGGCCAAAACCTGCACGCTGATCGCACGCTTATCACCCTTTGCAAGAGGTCAACGAACAATACAAGCGAGACTGAAAGCCGAAGCCCTTAAGCGGGTGATAACGTTAGTCAAAGGAGAATCTATGCCCCTCCCCACCCTGCACATGCACGGCGCGAAACAATGCCGAGCACGATCAAAGCGAACTGGTAACCAATGCCAAAATCCGGCAGCTTTTGGCATGCCCGTCTGCCGGATGCATGGTGCAAGACATCCACATACTACTTTGCGCGGAGAGGCACATCCGGGCTATAAGCACGGTCACGAGACGTTGGAAGCCAAAGCCGTTCGGTCTTCGAAACTGTTCGAGCTCCGTCGGCTGGAGGCACTAATGCACCTCCTCGGGATGACAACTTCCAAAAAATCTCCAGGAAGAAAGCCGAAATGTAACCAACCCGCCCCGTAACCAACCTTGCTTCTGACGTGCAGCCACCCCCAAGCTTCGAGATAAAACAAGAGAATATCTGCCTGCGGATAAGCTCTGTCCGTGAGCGCCACCCATTTCGCATAATGAAATTCTAATTTGAAGTCATTGCCGGAGCGCACCGCTACCTTACACTGGAAGTAGCAACATTTATGCTCAAAATAATAATTAATTTACCGGCGTACAAAAGGTGCAAAGACTCACCGAATACGACATTCGTGCTCGCGTCATCACGCCAGCAATCGAGCGAGCAGGCTGGGACCCGTTAACGCAGATTTTTCACGAATATGGCCTACGCGCCGGGCGAATCAGCGTACGTGGCCGGACTGCGCATCGTGACCAGACCACTATCCTCAACGCTGACTACGCGCTGTTCTTCAAACCTAACATCCCGAGTGCGGCTGTCGAGGCGAAAGACAACAATCACGGCATCGGTGCAGGTATGCCTCAAGCTATGGAATATGCCCGTCTGTTGGGAGTACCCTTTGCATTTTCCAGCAATGCTGACGGCTTCATTTTCCGCGATGAAACGCTGGCCGATGGCGTGCTGGAGAGAGCGATCCCCCTGCACGAGTTTCTTTCGCCGCAGCAGCTGTGGGAGCGCTAATGCGCCTGGAAAGGTTGGACGCCAGATATATGTAGCGTAGCAGAATACGACTATTACCCCGGCAAGACACCACGGTATTACCAGATCAACGCAGTTAACTGAGCCATCGAGGCGATTGCCGCTGGTGAAAAGTGCGTACTGCTGGTTATGGCGACGGACACGGGCAAAATCTTTACTGCCTTCCAAATTATTCATCGCTTGTCGAAGTCGCCTTGGCGCAATGATCCAGCCAGCACCAAACCCAAGCGCATCCTCTTTTTGGCCGACCGCAACATCCTGATTGACCAAACCATGGTCAACGACTTTCGTCCCTGCAAGGGCGCGATGGCCAAACTCAGCCCCAATGCCAAAGGAATCGAAAAGGTCGACTCCCAAGACAAGCTAATAATCGAGGAAGTGGGCTTGGCGATCAATAAGTCCAACAAGCAGGTCAACAAGTCGTACGAGATCTATTTGTCCCTTTATCAAGCCGTAACCGTAAAGCACCCCATGTCCACAAAAATCCTATCTGAGACGATGACGTTGTATTGCCGGCGCTTTGCAAGGTATGAATCGCTCAGCCAGAGTGCGCAAGAACCCGAATTCTTGACCGGGCAGCCGTTCAGTTTGATTGATGTAAATAAGCGCGTCATTGAACTTAGTTTGTCGCCCGAAGGTCATTCCTGCGAAAGCTGCGAACAGGAATACAAGCTTCGGGTGCCTGAAGGTCAGGTATACACATCCGTAAACGACGGCACCGCATCCCCGGTGTGATAGAAGATGCCGGTCCACAGCTTGTCTTCGGTCCAGGTGGTGACCGGACGGTCCGGCTGCGCGAGGTAGCCGAGGCCTGCGAAGGTCTCGTTGCGGTTGCCGCTCGGATCGAAGAAGTAGATCGTCTCGCCGCGCGTGATGCCGTGGCGGGTCGGTGCGACGTCGATCTTCACCTTCTTCTTCGCCATCACGTCGGCTGCCTTCAGCACGTCATGCCATGAATCGAGGAAGAACGACACATGGTGGATGCCAGCCTTCGGGCCGCCGACGAATGCGATGTCATGCGGGGTGTTGGTGCGGGTCAGCCAGGTCGCGGCCTGGATAGCGCCGCCCGGGCCCACGCAGACCTGCTCGACCAGGTAGAAGTCGAGGCACTCTTTCAGGAACTCGGTGTTCTCGGCGACCTTGTTCACGCCGGTCTCCGGGTTCAGTTCGCACATCAGCAGGCAGTGGTCGAGCCAGTGCGCGCCGGCGCCGGTGATGTTGTCCGGCCACGGGTCCGGGTTGGTCGTGCCGACTTCGGTGCCGACATATTCCTTCTGCGCGTACAGGCGCATGTCATGGCCGCTCGGCAGCTTGAACTGCAGCATGCGGCCGGTCGCCGGCAGCGTGCCTTCGGCCAGGTCGGTCGTCTTGATGCCGTAGGCTTCGATGCGCTTCTTGAACTCCACGAGGTCGCTGTCCTTCTCGCACTTGTAAGCCACGTGATTCAGGCCGGCCTGGTCGGATTTCGTCAGAATGATCGAGTAGCGGTCCCATTCGTCCCAGCACTTCAGGTAGACGTTGCCCGACTTGTCTTCCATCGTGACCTTCATGCCGAGCACTTCAGTGTAGTGCTTGACTGCTGCCGCCATGTCCATCACCTTGAGGCTGACATGGCCGATTCGCATCACGCCCATTTTCTCTTCTCCTTCATTTATTGACTTCCGCAGGTGGGGCGGCCTGCTTCTCGAACCCCTTGGTGAACGGTTTCACGAACTTGCCTGCGACTACGGGCGCCACCTTGATAGCTCCTCAAATCTGACAGTCGGACTTAGTCAGGTCCAGGTCTCGGCTGCCAATTCGGTTGCGATCATGTCTGCCAGATCTCGTTGCCATGGCGCTCTGAGATCGAAGCGACTGATAATCCATAAATCTTCTTCTAGGTCTGGCTGCGCGCCGGCGACGGGTTGCAAAGTCGGATACAGCCGTGCGAACAACTCGGGCATCACCGCAACGCCCTGCCCCATCTCGCAGAGTTTTGCCAGAACGAGGTAACTGTCTGAACACGTAATTACATCGAAATTGGAGAAATTGATCTCGCTGTGCCGGAAATTATGGTCGCTCTGTGAAAACCTCAGATTCATCGCCAATTGCTTGTGACGTACTTGCCCGTCCAGCAAGCCTGATACAGCGACCCTATCGAGGTAGGCTTTGCTGGCATACGCGTTAAAACGCACACTGCCTAATTTGCGAATTCGAAGCGAACTCATGCTTTGCATCGGGCGAGCGAGACGAATGGCGATGTCTACCTGTTCTTTTTCCAGGTCGACGAAGTGATTCTCCGTGGTGATGTTCAGGACGATGCCCGGGTGCTTGTCGCGGAATTGATTAAAGACGGGGACAAAGCGTATCGCCAATGCATCCAATATGGTCAGACGGACGATGCCCGAGTTAGTCTGCCTACTTCTCGAAAAGGCACGCGCCGCCTCTTCCATCCGAAGCGCCGCCTCTACCAGCGCCTGCTGATCCGACGCGACTTTCCATCCCTGCTCGGTGCGTACAAACAGAGTGCGCCCCATATGTTGCTCAAGCGTACGAATGCGCCTTCTGAGCGTGGAATCATCGATGCCTTCGAATTCCGACGCGATGCCGTAGTCGCCTCGCCTCTCAAGAGCGAGGAACGCGCGGATCAAATCCCATTGATTGATCGATGCGTCATCGTCCTGCGTCATTGTTGAGACTCCTTTTTGGCCACAAACTGCAACGGTGCATCAGGGAAAACGAACTGCTATCGCATCGCCGGTCGCATAGGTGCGGCAGGCCAGCAGCCATCCACTAGCTTCATCGTCCTCGTCGAGTACGGAGTTGCTGAGCCGCTCGACGTTTCCGTGTTCCAGGCGACACATGCAGGACGCGCATTCGCCCACCTTGCACGCATGGGGTACGGTCAGCTTCCCATGGATCATGGCAGCCAGTAAGGTTTCCTTTGGACGAACGCTTAGCTGATGGGTTTTTCCCTTCAGGGTCACGGTCAGAGTGGATACGGATCCTCCTTCCTCCACCGCCTGATCCGGGGCTTGCGCGAATTCTTCGCAATAGAGCTGCGCGGGATCGTGCCCTGCGTTGACCAGCGATTGCCGGACCAGTCGCATAAAGGGATCCGGGCCGCATAAATAAGTATCGGTCAGCCCGGCGTCTGCAGCGAACGCGATAATGTCCGCTTCGGAGGGGCGGCCGTCGATTTCGTCGTTCCAGAATCTTATCTGCAGCTTGCCTTCGGACTGCGCTTTTAGCTCAGCAAGCTCGGAGGACAACATCATCGTTTCCGCATTTCGGTTCGCGTAGAACAGCGCGACCGCAGGCGCTCCACTTTGCAGTGCCTGGCGCGCGAGCGAGAAGATCGGTGCGATACCGCTGCCGCCAGCAAATAGCAGCAGCGGCTCGCCGGGATGGCGCAGAACGAAGCTGCCGGCTGGCGGGAAGACGCTGAGCACATCATCGGCACGAACATGGTCACAAATCCAGTTCGACACCAGCCCGCTCTGTACCCGGCGAACGAGTACGCTAATGCATTCCTGCATCGGGTCGCTGGTGATTGAGTAGCAGCGCCACTGCCGGTCATTCTCTGGCCCGCCTTCGACCGTCAGGTATTGCCCAGGCTTGAAGCCGAATTGCGTGCGCAGGGCATCGCCTGGCGCAAAGCTGACCAGAACGGCATCGCTTCCTTGCGGTACGACCTCAGCGATCTTCAGCAGATGAGCTTGTTTCATTACCCGCGCCTCACAGAAAGAAGGAGTTATTACCTTGCGGGTAGTCGCCGTCGAGCAGGTTAATCTGCTTGAGGACGATTTTCAGTTGGCCCGCCTCGCGCCGGAAAACAAATCCGTTCCAGCCGCCGAGCGTGCGGCAGTGACCGGCGCGCGATTCGGCAATCAGGAAATTGCAGCGTGCCCGCCATTCGTCATCGCGACCCGGTGTTACCCAGATTTCAAGGCCGCTGAAAAGCCGGGACGTACGTGAATTGGGTAGCTGCGAAAATGCCAGTCCCGTGCGGAGTCGCGAGACCCTGTCCAGCAAGCGGCGCCGGTCGTGGAATTCAAGTGATATGGACTTGCGCAGATCCGGTGCGGGCTGGCCGGGCGGAATCCAGTATGCACATTCGACAGCCATGAGCTCAAGCCATGGCTCGAAGGCTTGTTGATCCAGCAATCTCGATTCCAGGGTAATCAGGTGCGTCAACTCGCTCGCGATCGCAGGATCGGCCTGCCGACGGGCTTCCGGCAGATTGAAGTCTGCCGAGCATTCACAGAGCCAGTCATAAAAGTCATTATCGACGTAGGCGGAGGAGGGTTGATAACGTTCCGAAGCTTCTTGGGTTGCAGTTTGATTCATGCCGGCACCTTGGATTTATCGACGATCAGAGTAGGGTTGGACTTCATAAGCTGTTTCCATTGCGTGTAGTACGCGCGCATATGCAGCTCTGACGTCACGGGACCGACCACCAGACCATCGTCACTTTCGATATCTTTGCCTGTTTCGCTATGGCGGCTGATATCAATCCATTCGTCTTCTGGGCTGATCGCGATACCCCGATGGCATTCCTCGAAATTCGTCGCATCATCCATCTCTCCCATGACCGGGAAATCTTCCTGAGTACGCATGCGTATGGTGTTGAGTTCAGCGTCGGCATCCTTGCGACGCGTTGCGTACCAGTGCATCGTTGTGGCAGCAGCGCACATTGGTTGGATGACTTGTATCTGATTACCGATCAACAGCAGGTTCGGGAAGATGTTCAGGTTCATTCCTGCTCCGACCGCATTTTCCAGCGTGGACTGGATGTCGTTCGGTGCAACGCTATCCTTCACATGTTTCTCGAAATTTTCGCGGCCCGGCTGCGGTCTCTGCTGCTCCCACGCATTGTCGCGGAACATGTCCGGCCGCTGGTCGATAACGGTATGGCCATTGCCCAGCGAGTAGAGTGACATGCCGGATCGATCTGCATCGGCGAAATACGACATGTCGCCGCCGCCATAGCGTTCGTTCGTCATCATCAATAGCGACTGGTGAGAAAACGGCACGTGATATCCATCACCGGCATTGTCATAGACCATTTTCCAGTTGCACTCGAGTTGGAAGCGTTGTGCCCCTGCTACCTGAATATTTTCCGCGCCACCCTGATGGTCGATCCATTCGTCCATGAAGCGGCGCGCACCGGCAAGGTGTTCCTCGAGTGCGGGCGCGCCGGGGTTCAGAGTCGCGAACACGAATCCTTTATATGAAGCAAGCTGCGCCGGCCGCGCGAGATGCAATTCCCTTTTCTTGAAGTCGGGTCCATAAGCAGTTTTACCGGGGATGCCGAATAGCTGACCCTGATTGTCATATTTCCATCCGTGATACGGGCAGGTAAAGCCCGAGCCATTGCCCTGATGTTCACGGCAGACGGTCGCGCCGCGGTGCGAGCAACGATTGGCAAACAGATTGACCTCGCCATTATCGTCGCGAGTGGCGATGAATTCCCGGCTTCCCATCCATACCTTTCGAAAATCGCCGACATTGGGTATTTCGCTTTCATGCAGCATGTATACCCAAGTCGCGGCAAAAATATGGCTCATCTCTTGCGTGAAGATGCTGTCACTGGTGTAGATGCTCGAGTGAACGCGGTAGTCCTGTACGAGCCAGTCCCAATCCGTATCGATGGGTTTGATATTGATGACTTTATTCATTGTCTGATTCAAGTTGGTTTGACAGAGTCTGTATGAATGTGGGTTCAAAGCCGGCCTTGCTCTAGCAGCCGGCGTGCCAGAGCAATCAGCGGCGCGCGATAGACCGGAAGCTTTGCCTCCTGCATCACGGATTGCCAGCTTTGTTCGTCGAACAGAGGTCGATGTAGCGGCATGAAGGATTCCTGCAGCAGTTGGCCGTCGATTTCCGGATGGCCCTGTATAGCGAGGAAGCGGTCATCAGTAAGGAAGACTTCATACGGAATCGTTTTCGAAGCCGCCAGCACCGTGCTGCCGGGGGGGAGGCGATTCACGCATTCGCCGTGGCTTTCAACGATCATGCAAGTCGACCCTGCAGCCAGTTCGGGAAAGCGCGCGGCATTCGCTGACCACACCAAGTTTTCTACGCCAAGACGAAAGCGCTGATCAGGGTTGCGCCCGACTTCGCCGCCGAAAGCTGCCGCAAGCGCTTGGGCCCCGAAGCAGATGCCTACAATCGGCGCAGTGGTGCTTGTTTTTATCGTGCGCAGGAATTCCAGCAGCTGAGATACAAAATGAGTTTTCACATCATCGACTACCGACTTTTCGCTGCCGCTGATGATGAAGCCATCGTACGACTGGACCTTGCTGATCAGTTCGGGATCCAAGGGCGTCAGGATGTCCCATACTTCAGAGTCGTGCCGAAATTCCTCGACCATTAGCTCGCGATAGTCAAGGTTGTTATTTTCCGAGCACCAGACAAGTGCATACCGTTTCATTTGGATTCCATTGGATGCGCGCTGCCCGATCGGCAGCGCGCAATTGGGGTTTACATCAGCTCGAAATATTCGCGATGCTCCCAGTCGGTCACATCGCCCTCCTGCATGTCGACTTTTCCTTCGGCGGCCTCGAATCTCTGCCATTCGCTGCGCCGGATGTGCAGCCAGTAGTTGATGAACTGTTCGCCGAACGCTTCACGGAACATCGTTGATGGCTCCAGCGCATCCAGCGCCGAACGTAAGTCCGTGGGCAGCATCTGCACGTCGGCAGCGTAGGGCGACTCTTGCAGTGGTCCGGGATCGAGACGGCGCCGGATACCATCGAGGCCCGCGAAAACTTGCGACGCGAGGTAGAGGTAAGGATTCGCCGCCGGCTCCCCGACGCGGTTTTCGACTCGACTTGCCGAATCTTCCGGTGCCGAGATGACGCGTGCCATCGCGGCGCGATTGTCCATTGCCCAGGTGACGCGGTCAGGGGCGAGCGAATACGGACGGCGGCGACGGTAGCCGTTGATAGTGGGCGTCGTGAAGCTGGAAGCTGCGCTGGCATGCTCAAGCAAGCCGCCAACATATGCACGACCGAGATCCGATAGTGGCTGGCCTTCACTGGGGATGAACAAGTTTTGCCCGGATTTCAGATCAACCAGCGATTGGTGCAGGTGCCAACCCGACGCGTAAAAGCCCTGTATCTTTGGCTTGCACATGAAGCTCGCGAGATAGCCGTTGCGTCTGCAGATCTGCTTGACGGCATTGCGGAACAAGACCATGGTGTCGGCGACATCCAGTCCGCGCATCACATCGAAGGTGGTTTCCATCTGACTGGGCGCCCATTCGTCCTCGATGCTTCGCAGCGGCATACCAAGTGTCAACAGGTGGCGACGAATTTCGGCAACGATAGGCTCCACCTCGTCGAGATGGTTTTCCAATAAGTAGGAGTAGCCTTTTGCAACCGGCATTACTTTCGGCGGCGCGGCCGGCGTTCCGGGGGCACCGATCGTCTCGGGTTCAAGGCAGGGGTCAATGATGCGCGTCAGGTACCACTCGACCTCCAGTCCGGCCATGAAGTCGTAGCCTGCCTTGTTCATCTCTGCGAGTGCTTTTTTCAGCAACGCACGCGGGCTAAGCGGGAAGGGGCGGCCGCTGCGCATGTAAAGGTCGGCCAGCATCCAGCCTGTCTTGTCGGCCCAAGGCAGGATCCGGAATGTTGTCGGGTCGGGCACCATCACAACGTTCGGACTGCCTGATAGCTCGGAATCACCGAAGCCGCCACCGGGCTGGAATGGGTTGAAGACGATCGCGCTGGCGGTATCGAAAAAGAACGGTGCCATCGTGATTTCCGATCCACTCGAAAAAGCGGACTTCAATGCGCTTACCGACAGCATTTTTCCGCGCAGTAGGCCATATTGATCCGGCCACGAAAGCCTGATCATTTGTATGCCTTCTTTTTCAATCCGCGACAGGCATTCCTCTGCAGCCGCCTTTTGCTCGGCAGACCATAGGTCGTGATGTTCTATGAATTTTCTGGACATTGTCTAGCTCCGTAGTTTTAATAATTGCAACGGCACAACCCTGGCCCGCACAGCCGGACAGCGCAGATGGCGATGGCGATTTGTGTATATCGCATGTTCATCATCGCAATGAAGGCGGGAAGGAGGAAGGCAGATTTGCGATTTCAATTCGCGCCTCCGCATTTGAATTTCTGCCGCCATTAGGACAGCCGACAGCGGTCTCCGAAGTTGGGACGGGCCGGCCATGGAGCTGACTGAAGAATGCGGCCAAGATTCTCAGAAAAATGGGATGCTGTATTGCTTCGAGGCGAAGGCTGACAAATGCAGTGACATTCGCCACGCTCGCTCCGGTACCACGCTAGCACTGGCCCTCGGAGCCAATCCGAGGAATTTTCGGTGGGATCCGGCACCATGAGTGCAACCGCCGTGTGCGCAACCGAACTAACGATGCATGGCTCGCGATCGATACTGAAACAGCCCAATTGAATAGGCCGCTGCAGTTGTTACATCAGACGCTGGAATGAACAAGAGCTTGGAATCCAGGCCCTTGATTTTTTCTGGTAGGTCTTGCGGTGCTCGAACCTGTGACAAACAGATTAAAAGCAATGCATCGTCCTGCGTTAAATCGTAGTGCCGCTTTGCTAAGGCACAAAATCTGTCAGTAAACTAGCAGTTGGCAACCAAGACCGACTTTTCCGGAATTACCTTTCATTTGAGCTGAATATGGTTCAAGGTCCTGCTGGAGGGACCCAAATAAATTTTGGGGGGTGGGGGTATGGTGGGGGTCTGTCGGATTAATAAAGGCTACCAACCGATCGACGGCGCAGTAAGAAGAACTAGCGCACTATTGCGCCGTCACGCTTACCGCGTGACGCCGTTGCTTACTTGTGGAATTCAAGCGCCGTTACTTTGGATATGCTTTTGGGTATGTATAAACAAAAAACGCGCCAAAAGGCGCGTTTCTATTAACATCTTGGCGGAGAGGGGGGGATTCGAACCCCCGATAGGCTATGAACCTATACACGCTTTCCAGGCGTGCGACTTAAACCACTCATCCACCTCTCCGGAATTCGTGCCGGACGCGTGTGTACCGGACGAAG
>JACCEA011132640.1_pt1 | contig 15560 bp, 12 predicted proteins | sample 7449851 | NCBI WGS metagenome assembly JACCEA01 (sample SAMN15323453, study PRJNA562643) | freshwater metagenome | isolation source: river surface water | place: USA:Blue River Watershed | collected 2017-08-18 | reverse complement strand
CCTTTAGTCCTCTCAGTATTCTCTCCCACCCCATAATCAACATCGAATCAATACTGCATTGAGAATTTCTGAATAAAACTTCTACACTCATCAATAAAAACATTGTTAAAATAACTTCAACACCGATCCCAGTTAGTTTGCGCAAATAGCATTGCATCCCACGGTCATTTTATGAGTGTGATCGTATAGTAGTGAGATTCTTCAGATCTAAGTCAAAAGATGAAAGCAAAAAAAAACTGTAGCATAACAAATCGCATCTCTTTCATTTTTGCTTTTAATATCTGAAATTTTATAGATCATTTGTCTTCTATTGAAATACTATCGATTTTCTAAGAAATGAAGCAAATTACAGTGATTTTGAGCCTATCGATCTATCAAACTTCTCCAAAGTATGACCAACATTGGTGTAAATTCGTGGAAAAATTCTTCTATCAAAGATCTTCTTGCAGACCAAAAAACGCCAATGTTGGCGATATCGATGAAAAGATCTTGTCAAAAAAGAGACGGTCTAAGAAATCAAAAATGCCCCAACTTCAGGCACGAAACAAAATTAGTTCCCACAAATTTTTCCAGAAGCACACAGTTCAGTACAAGAGTGCAAGAGATGAATTAAAAGATTTCAGGTTCAAAACCTTTCAGAAATCATGATGGAGAAAGATAATGGATTTAAAATTTTATTAAAACTCATGCAAATGATAAAAAAATGACTGTTATATCGGTTAGCATTGGCGGTTAACCCTCAAAACCCCTCGTTGGAATACCAAATCTGGAAATTTTTCCAGTGGAAAAATCCCACCATCCCACACCATCCCATCCATTCATTTTTCATCTTTTTGCTGGTGATCTGGTGACGATAGATAGAATGCCTAGTGTTCATGAAATTTTTGAGATAATCGGCGCAGTGACTGTGGTGGTTGTTGTGGCCAAGCTTTTTCGCTCCGCATTATCTCTTCTAGCAGGGTTCTTTGAGCCCAGTCCAAAGAAGATCCATGTTGAGTTGACCAAGGAGGAATTATCAGAACGCTTAGAGAACTGTCCCAAGTTTGATCCAAATAAACTACTGAACCCTGGTGAAAAGGTTTACTTGTGGGATCCGTCAACATTTGACTATCTTGGAGAGACCAAGGCGATGAGTGAAGCTGAGGTAAAAGAGGCCGTTCGCAAGGCAAGAGAGGCTCAAAAAGTGTGGAAGAAGTCTACCTTTCAGACAAGAAGATTGTTGATGCGCACTATGCTTCGATATTTTACTGAGAATCAAGAGAATTGTGCTCGTGTTGCTGTGAGAGAATCTGGAAAGACCATGCTCGATGCTTTGATCGGGGAAGTTTTGGTTACATGTGAAAAATTGACATGGCTCGCTGGTTCTGGAGAGCAATATCTCCAACGTGAATACCGCGATACTGGTAAAATGATGATGATGAAGAGAGTGTATGTTGAATATGTGCCTTTGGGTGTAATTGGAGCGATTGTTCCTTGGAACTATCCATTTCATAATGTTTTTAATCCGGTTTCTGCAGCACTCTTCTCTGGTAACGCCATTGTAATTAAGGTTTCCGAATTTGCGTCTTGGTCTATTCGCTATTACAAAGCTATTATTGATGCGTGCTTGGAGGCAGTCGGCGCCCCTAAGGATTTAGTTCAATTCGTTACAGGATACGGCGCTACTGGCGCTGCGTTGGTGAAGTCGGGTGTCGACAAAGTTATTTTCGTCGGCTCTCCACAAGTTGGAGCGATTGTTGCTAAAGCTGCTTCTGATAACCTCACTCCAGTTGTTCTCGAACTAGGAGGAAAGGATCCATTTGTCGTTTGTGACGATGCTGATGTTCAGAGCATTGTCCAAACAGCATGCCGGGGTGTCTGGCAAAATATGGGACAAAACTGTGCTGGTCCTGAGCGTTTCTTTGTCTATGAAAAAGTTTATGATGAATTTTGTGATGGTGTGGTGAAGATTGTTAAGCAGATGAAGATTGGAGCTTCTTTGGAAGATCCAACTATTGATTGTGGTGCAATTTGCATGGGTCCTAGACAAATGTGTCATTATCAGAAATTAGTAGATGATGCTGTGCTGAAAGGCGCCAAGGTTTTAGCTGGTGGTTTTATCCCACCTGCAAATAGCCCGCTAGGTAAAGGATCGTTTTATCCTCCAACTATTCTGGCTGATATTCCTGAGAATGCATTGATCGCCCAAGAAGAGATCTTTGGGCCAATCATGGCTATTTTCAAAGTCAAGAATAACAGTGACGAGGAAGCCATTCGAATGGCAAATAATTGCGATTTCGCCCTTTCATCATGTGCATTCTCCGGAGATGCTAATAGAGCTAAGAAGATTGCTGCTCGATTAGATGCGGGTATGTCAGCAGTGAATGATTTGGAAGGTTGCACATATATGAGTCAATCACTTCCATTTGGTGGATTCAAGAAAAGTGGATATGATCGTTTTGCCGGTCCTGAAGGTCTCCGTGGTTTGTGCCTCATCAGATCTGTGTGCGAAGATCGCTTCGATTTCATCCGCAACTCGATCCCTCCGCCTATGCAATATCCATCAACAGGTGTCGGTCACCACTTCGCAAAGGGTTTGATCAATATGTTCTATTCAACTAGTTTAGTGGGAAATATCCAAGGCTTATTTACAGTGATTAAATACTCATCTTATGCTCCAAAAAAGTCAAATTAATGGAGGCATTGTACTTCCGGTGCAGTGTTCTCAAAGTAGTCTTAGTGTTGTAGTTTTTTTGTGTGTATTTCAGGTTTCTTGTTTGGATTGTATAAAATAAATATGTCTTTGTGTTGGACTGTTGCAAAAATCATCATTTCTAGATTTATTTCTGTATGTCTGTAATTCCAAAATAATACTTCTAACAACCCTACTAGTTGGCAAACGCCACGCACCCAGGGCGCAGCAGGCGCAGAGCAGTACAATAATAGTAGTGTGGCTGTGTGTAGTAGAGAAAGTTTGGCGGAGACCAGCAGCAGCAGAGCTTCCTGAGAGACGCCGCGCCACCGTCGTATCCTCATCGAAATATACACCAGCAGCAGCAGCGCAGCAGCCAGCAGCAGCTGCTGAGGCCGCAGCACGCCATCAGCAGGCGCAGCAGCAGGCGCAGCAGCAGCTGCTGCACGCGAATGCTGTCATTTCTAGCCATGGCCAAAATATGGATAAAAATAGTTTATCGAGGATATTCGCCCTTTCGAATATCCTCGATAAACTATTTTTGACCACTTTTCCATATTTTGGCCATGACTAGATTTCTTTTTAATGCAAAACATGATGAGCAATTGGGTTGTGCTCTATCTTGCCGTATGGATATCGTTTTTAAATTTTGGATCCTTTTCTCCGACGGTCCTTAATGACGGTAACGGTGTTGATTGGTCAGTACCCAAAGTCTTCACTAGTGACGGCCACAGAGCCGCCAAGTACATTCGTGATGCGTTTTATCCATTAATGTACAATGGTAAATCAGAAGAGTTACTTGAATTGTTCCTCCGCATTCACTCTAAATTTGGCACGTTGTATGTTGATGATGAATATCCTAATCTCTATAATCTTCAAGGTGTTCTATTTTTCTATCTGAATCGCAGAAAAGATGCATTTCTCGCTTTCCGTCGTGCCGTAGAGATTAATAAAGAAGATTTGCGAGCTTTAGTCAATCTTGTCGATGTTGGCCGAAGCTTTCAACAACATATTGAGGAATCGTCAAGGCTGGTTGAAGAACTAACTGGAAGAGAAGATCGTCATAAAAAAGCTAATGAAGCGAATTGGATGTCGCTTGAAATGGATCAATTCCAAGATATAAATAACATAAGACGTTGTGTCTACGAACATCGCGACGAAGATATTTGTGATTTAGAATTGATCAATGTAAATATCTTATATTTTCATCCCACACTATGGCGTGATTACTTAGAGTTTTCGGCAAATAATGCTCAAAAAGACTTGGAAAAGTATTGTCAGTCTTCGGCAGTGGAATTACAACAACCAGCTTTACAGCCATTGTCTTGGGCAAATAAGTCACAAGTATACATTGGAATCTTGTTGGTGACAAATGATCTTAATCCTGTTAATATTTTGTCGTACTCATTGATCAAGCATTTGCCTCGAAACAGAATCAAACTTTTCGGTTTCTTTCTTAATGCTGCAGAGTCAGAGATATTGCTTGATTGGCAACAAGATTTAACAAAGAGTTTTGATATAGTAGTTCATTTGGATGGAATGGATCGCTTTGGTGCATTCCATCTTATTCATGAAATACATCAAATTGACATTCTGATTGAAATGAATGGAATGTCCTTGAATTCTGGAAGTGCAATTCTTATTCATCGACCTGCGCCAATACAAATGTCGTTTCTTGGAGATCCTATTACCAGTGGTCTTCCATATATTGACTTTTTCATAGGAGACCCACAATCAATAGCTGTTGATCATATGGTCAATGGGTTTTCTGAAAAATTGTTGTTGTTACCTACTTGTTACCTTGCGAACAGTCATCAACTGTCGCAAAAACATATCCCGGGAAGGGGTAGAATACCAAGAGGTAGCTTTGTGCGGCATCTTGGTTATCCAACAAAGCGATTGGTTGATTACAAGTCTAGTGTTGATTTGGGTGATACGGACTTAACAGATGGAACCAGGATACATTCAGAAGCTGAACCCTTGATACTTGGAGCATTCCATGGTTGGTCAAAAATTGATCCCATCATCTTTCAAGTTTGGATGAATATCCTTCATAGTAGTCCTCGTGATGTGCTTTTATTGCAGACAGTAAAGACGGGTGAATATGGTAAGTTGCGTTCACAGATGCATTATTATGGTATTGATCCGAAAGTGCGAGCTTCTTATCTGCATCTGACTCCATTCTCAGAGCATCTTTATGTAAAGTCGGCAATTGATCTCTATCTCGATACGATTTTAAAGAATGGACATACAACTACCATGGATGCTCATTGGGCTGGATTGCCAACTATTGCGCTGGGAGGACGTGACACGATGCTTTCGAGATCTAGTCAATCTGCCGCCTTTTACAATGACAATGATTTCGGTGTGGTGTTTTCATTGAAAGAGTATGAAGACTTGGTTGTCACCTTGATCAAAAGTAAGAAAGGTCGTATTTTATTAAACGCATGGCGAAGATATTGTGAAAGACAGCGTCTTGAAGGAAAACTGTTTGACGGTCAAGTGTATGCGAAAGAGTTTGGGTATTTGATGGAGGCCGTATTCGAGTTATATCGATTAAAAATTACCAAAACCCATAGAATATTGCAGGATAATAGTGACATTTTATCAAGAGAATATCATTTTTATGCAGTAGATAGACAATTATGAAGAACTATATTGACTCGATATGTTGTGGTGCTGCTATAAATAAAACATAAAGAACCAGATTATGCGGCAGTTTGAGATTTTCATTTTCTAATCGAAAATTTCAGACCCTGATGTTTATCCGATTCCCTCAACACTTCTTCTTCTACATGAATTGAATGTTCTTCTAATGCTTGTTGCAGAGAAGCATTTTTCAAAGCCAAGATCCTAGCTGCCATGAAAGCACAATTTTCCAAACCTCCTACTCCAACAAAAGCGATAGGGTAGCCGCTAGGGCTTGATTTGGTAGTGGATGACTCCATTGAAGCTGTTAAAACTGGAAGAGTAGTTAACGATGTTAGCATACCGGACAAATGACCCACTGGAAAACTAGATTCAAGGGTAATAATGACCTTGATACCGCGATCGACGGCACTTTGCGCGAAGGTGAACATTTTAGTGGGAGTTTTATACGGTGAGATAATACATACTTCATATGAAATTCCAAAATTTTCCAAGATATCTAAAGCAGGTTTTGTAGCAAGAAGAGATGCCTCACTTTCAATTACAACTGCAACCATGGATGGCTTCGCTGGTATATGATGATCTCTCTCCGCTATTCCCCAATGTAGTTCCAACCTTTCTCGCAAATCATAAATATCATGTCCCACTAATGTCACATGGCCCATGCGACTTCCTATTTGCTGTTTATTCTGATTATTTCCATACCACGTACCAATGACACCGGGGTGCGAAAGCAATTGCTGGAATTTTTGTTTTGCTTCCAGTAATTGGTCAGAAGCAACTATTTGTAACGTTGCCACAGCCGGAATAACCTGACGCGGTTGACTGCAAGGCAACCCTAGAATAGCACGAAGATGCATCTCATACTGACTTCGATCACATCCATGTAAAGTATATAGTCCGGTATGATGTGGTCTCGCAAGAATTTCATTGACGATAATAGCGTCATCCGCCAGTTGATAGAGTTCCACCGTAAATACTCCTACTCCAGATAATATCGAAACAGCTTTGATAGCAATATCAATCGCTGCTTGCTGTATAGAAGCTGCAATCTGAGCAGGGCATATGACTAATGTACCAGTTGTTTGCCCTTTGGTCCGATGAAATTCGACCACAGGATAAGATAAAATTTGGTCATCCTTGGTTTTCACCACTGATACGGCCAACTCACAAACAAACGATATCATTTCTTCCACATATAAATTATCACATATAAAACTATTCCCACTGTCACCACCCAACTGATCGATTGCATCGACAATATCATCGTCGGAATATAGGATAATCGATTGTTTGGTATGACGACTCCTGCTATTATAGCTTAACGTGCTACCTAGTGAACTAGACGATAAACCTTGATAATCACTATTTACTGCCGCACTCTGTTTACTCTCTGCATCAAGCGGAAACTTTCTCTTCAGGAAAATGGGATAACTTCCAACAGAGCGATGCGCGAAATTTAGAATATCCTCAACGGACATAACTGAAGCACTACTTGGTACAGGCAGATCACGTTTTCGAAGGAATTGCCGCAGATCATATTTATTTTGTAGAAGTTCGATTGATGCAACAGATGGAAAAACAGGAAAATTTCGTTGTTGCAAAACTTTCAATGGTTCCGTGCTTGTTTTCTGCATAACAGTGATGATATCAGAAATTCCTTGTAATTCAAAGATTTTGTGTGGTTGGTCATATCCACTTCCTTCCAAACAAAGTGATGCTATTTGTCCAGCAGGAGACGACGATCCATCTTCACACATAATTATCAAATCATTTGTATAGTTTCATGACATTATTTAAAAGGGCTGACCTTTGTCTAAAATGGCAATTCGAACGCCAATACGGTTTCCAGTCTCAACAAGTAGTCTGGACGACTCATCACCTCCAATTATCCCCACTGTACGATTATCCATGGTGATACTCAAATCGGATAACAGTGTTTCATTGTCATGGAACGCGGATGGTTAATAATGTACTGTATTTTTTTTTTTTTTACTGTATTTTTGTAAAAATTTGGCAGAGGCGCAGAGAGCAGCCCACACCACACACACAGCAGCAGCAGGCGGCAGCACCCGCCGCCGGCGGGAGACCAGCAGAGGGTCAACGCCAGAGAGAGCAGATATCTAGTAGATGGTACTTCTATATGTATGATACATAATTGCTCTTATCTGTTGTACTTAATTAAACTAATTAGGCAGAATGGTGATAGCTCCAGCCAAATGTAGGCTGACAATAATTCTAACTACTTCGGATAAATCTAAGCTTCTATTTTTCTTATCTTTGGTCAATTTGCACCAAACATCGTTGCTAGTGAATATATTTGCTTGAGAAGCCAAATTCGAAGTGTTGGATCTATTGGAACGAACATGGTGCAGAATTCGTCTCTCTCGATCTTGATGATAAAACTTCAATAACTCTTCTAACACCATAGCGTCTGATCCTGGAAAGTGAACGGTTGCACGGGCGGCAGATTCCAATGTCTCATTACCATAGCCAGTATGTACAACGAAGGATATTGGTTTATTTGGATCGACTGCATCTTCACTGACCTCATAATCATCAGCCTGATCATGTGGAATAGTTGTACAACGCTTGATCTCACTGTCCGTTAATATGACCGCGAAAGGATTGAACTTAACTTTCAAACTAGCAAATTCATGGAATAATCCACCAGTCTTTCTTTTGTTGGTACTGACGTCGTCACTTTCATTAGATGCTGATGCAGCCAAGCACAAAGACTCGATAAAAGCAACAATATTTACATCATTACTACGAATAACAAATTCCGTTGATCGTTCATCACTGTCATCCTCAATACTTTCAAATCCATCGTCACCACCCTCGCAATCAGCATTACCATCATTCTCTTGTTTCTCATCGTCGCTGCTATCCTCAGCCTCCTCCCATTCTCCTTCGTCGCCACTATCGCTATCACTTCCATTCCCTTTACTTTCTTTTGTGGGCCCATCTGGGGTGGAAGAAGTGAAAAATGATGGTTTAATATCACCTAAATGGGTTATTTTCGCTCGGACGGTAGGGAAAGGCAACAAATCTCCTGGTTCCAGAGTCTTTACCAACTCAGGGACTCGCTCAATCATGGATCTCATTATGGTCACTGCTGTTGGACGACCAGATTTCTCTAAATTTCTATCTTCATGAAATGCCGACGATCTCCATAGTGGATTCTCCATAAGAAGTTGCTGCAATGAAGAGCAAAACACATCAGCGTATGAAACCGCAGTAAGTGAGATATTGATGGAGATTGAATCATCAATGCATTCTACACGATGCCATATACCTGCTGGATGATACATGACATCACCTGGCTTCAAAATTACTTCGGCGAGCTTTTCGACGTTGCGAAACTGATCAGCCGAAAATTTATTATCTCCCAATTTCAAAACTTTCAACTGCTGCTCTACAACATCTCCGTGTTTCTCATCATTAAAATGAGGAGTGCATCCACGCAAGGGATGGGAGGCCGTACTTGTTCCAAATATCCACTTTTTGACTCCAGCTAGTTGAATGGTAAAATTTTCTTGGAAATCTGTGTGAAAGTCAGTGAAGTGGCCTTTTCGGGAGTAGAACACTTCCACTTCGCCTCTGCGATAACGATCGTTATTCGCAGGGTCGATACCATAACTAAGCTCCTTGATAAGCTTTGGAACCACGATTTCTTCGAAGTGTGGGGGTGCTCTACAGTACAAAGAATGACCTGCGTTGAATAGCTTGCATGCTTGCTCGGGATCATCCACGCTAATTGAAGACAATGCCGAACTGTCTAAACGTTTCATCCATACATGAATTTGATCAGATGCTGAATTGGACACGAGTTCCTTCACATCCAAATTAAATAGTGCCTCTTTTACTTCTTTAATGTTGTGGTTGCGGCTAATAACAGGACGGTACTGGAAATGTTCACTTTTAAAATTGAAAACGGCTGCTGGGTCTCCAAAGAAGCACCCAAGTAATGTTTTCTGGTCATTCTCACCTGAAAAATTAACCACTATTTTGGGACCTGGAATATTTAGCTTCTTGTTTATCTTCTTTCCATTTTTGTTGTCAGATAAATCTTTCTTTCCAGCCGCGTTGTTGGCATTTGTGGATGGTAGTGGATTTGCGCCATAAGTCCATTCCAATACATCGTTGCTAATGACTAAATCGCGCTGACTCGTGATTACTTGTTCAGTGTGGACCTTTAGGCGATTCTCCATTTGATATTTCATCAGGTCGTAATTCAATATGTCAAAGGTTTTATGATTCAACATCAATACAATACACACACCCTACACATCACCATCATTCAGAATTTTGGAATATTAGGCGAATTTGGAATTCTTTGTCTGAGTGACTAAGGATCATTTATGCACTATTTTATTTATTTCTTAGGTGGTATAGAAACTCAGACATTTAGGGCGACTGCGCTCGCAATAAAATCCCAGGAGGCGCCGGCGGGCGTATGCTTGATGATGAACAATTTCTTTGTTGATTTTATAAAAACTTACCTGATGGTTGAAGACACTCTTTACAAAAACTCTTTTATCGCAAGACATCATAATTTTCTGCCCCCTCAAGTTCCAATAATGCAAACGAGAACTTCTCCTAGCTTGGAAAGCCTTCATAGGTAAGAATTGAACTTAAGGAGGCAGTGATTGACAAAAAAATTAAAGTCCTTGTTATTTGCATGCAAACTGAATTATTCTTCTTATTTTCCATTAATTATCAGCCTGGCACGCCAAGTCATGCTTCCTGGTTATGAGTCTATGTCCAAGTCAAGACTCTATAATGAATTGTCGCAACGTTTCAACATTCAACGACTAATGCGTGCAGAGCAGAGAGCTCTAAAGAAAGAAGATTGCAAATATGACAATAAGAGACCACTATCTGAAGATGCGGCAACTATATTACCAGCCGAGAAGAAAACGAAATCGTCAGATGATAAACTGGATCCGATTATGCTCTGCAAAATCACTAAAAGGAAGAAATTTGAATTCAAAAGACCTAACGGAACAACAGCTTATTATAATGTGGATAGTTTGATTGATTATCTTATCACATCGGGGGAATTTAATGACCCTCAAACTCGGTTGTCATTCAGCGATGATGATCTTGAAGCGATCGATGCAAAAGTGAGTCACTCAATGTTGACATGAGAATTGATAACAACTGTGCACCTCGCAGGCGATTAGTATTGGTCTTCATAAACCATCAGTTGTAGAAGCCAAAAAGAATCTTAACACATATTCAGATGCAAAGTTTCGCCGGGATGCTCTCCTTGGTAAGTGCAACAAAAGATGAATAACTTGCAAAAGTTGAACATACCTTCAGCAATCGAGAGATGTGCGGGAGAAGTAGTGACGGATATATTGGAAATCGCTGAAACGTATGATCCTGAAGATGGTCAACTACAGCTTGCTATGAATGGTAAGATATCGCACCTATCTTTATTGTTAATTTCATAGACAAAATACTATAGAATTTCCCGCCTTTACAAATTTGTATCAACAAATGAAAGAAACAGATCCAGAATATGCTTCAAAATGCTTGTCCCACTGGAAGCAATTCATAAAAGGACCACCAAATCGACCAAACTATGATGAATTTGGATTACTACGAGTAAGGATTATAAGCTTTTAGCATATTTAATTGGCATAGATTGATTATTAATCTGAATCTTCTCCGTCAGGTAGCCTACATCTTCTTAACTGGTTGTGGCAACGCGTAAAGAATAATACGAATCCAAGTCGGACACCTGTATATTCTACCACAATTTCTATCATGTCCTGGTTATAATAATGCCAATTGCCTCATTTTGGCCTAACTTGAATTATTTCATTTTCAACTTGACTCCTTCTTTAAGACTCCTTGTCGAATAATTCGGAAGTTTTCAAGGGTTAGCGGTTCTCTTCACTTTACGAGGAGCAGAAATTACAGACGATGTCAAGTGTCTTCGCATATACTTGTGAATCTCAAATTGATTCGCATCTTCTTCCGACTTTTCAATTCGAAGCTTTATTGCTTTCCACGTCAATGGTTGTTCATGTTCTAAGTCGTGTGGCATTGGTAATCCGACATACACACTCAGAAGGCGATGGTAAACACTCTCATAAGCAGAAGAGAAATCCATAATCAAATTCCACAATGAATCATATTCCAAAGCTTTATCCATTAAACAACTCCGTCTGGAAATACCTAATGATCCCCATTTTCCATTGTAATAAATCGCTAATACTATGTGACGATGAGTGGAATTCTCAATTTTGCTTTTGAAACTCAATGGGATCCTCACGACATCAGTCCAAACTGACGATAATACGGTAGCAATGAAAACCGCTTCGACACATTGAATAGGAAGAGATAGCTCTTGAATTTGACGAACTATGTCTAACAAATGGTGAGTTCCCCCTGTCTTCTTCATCCGATAAAAAGGAACGCTAGTATGATTATAGCCGAATTCATTTATGTAATTTTGAATAAGTGACAACCCATAAGGGTAGATTTGTGTATCTATTGATAGTACTGGCGGTACTGGCTTGGGTGGGAAATCCAACGAGTCGGGTGGTACATCATCGAATAATATCGTTGACTCCATGGACGTCAATACTCCATTATTCAAGACGACTGTTTTTACAAGTGGTTGCGAATCGCCCAATTGAGCATTATCTTGCTTTTCAGAGCGTACCATCCTGCGAGGTATTTTGGAAGGTCTAACTCTACCTGCCTGCAGTTTGGCCGACAGAGTTTGTGACTGTCTCGCATTGGATTCCAGTGATGAACGATCTCCAAGCTTGCTGTCGACTTTCTCGGCAGCAGAATTCGACCGCTTTCTTATTATCCTACTCATATCATTCATGTGCTTCTCTAGCGGTTTCAAATCCATAGCAGTTCCACTTTCACTCTCAATTATGCCTTGAGTGGTTGAAAGATTGTGCTGATGTGCATTATCAGCATTACGAATTTGTCGTTGTTTTGGAATCATTGTTATCCATCCAACCAGTGACACTAGTGGTTGATGGGTTCAATCTCAATGGAACGTTGGACTACCTAGACGATACACGTGCTATTGTAGTTTATCTACTAAAAAAATTCGCACATACTGTATAGGCATACTACTGATGAGACAGTCTGATGACGCCGCCTGAATGATGAGCAGTGGGCGCAGCAGCAGCAGCAGGCAGCTGCTGTGCGCGCTGTGCTGGGGAGTTGCGCGCCTCTGCTGCGCTGCCCCAGCAGTGCCTGCTCTTTGCTGGCGGGCTACTGCTGCTGCCCCTGTAAAAAACGTGGGTCACCCGCGGTCACTAAGGCTGACAATAATATAAACCACTAGGTGAGCATTGCTTTGAGATTGAAAAGTGCGAAGCCAGAATGTCACAGGTACAAAATACTCGTATGGCAGTAATCTACTGCTCGTTAACCAGGCCCAATAGTCAGATGTATATTGAATATAGAAAATAGCAATTTGAGAATATGCAGCAATGCTATTCAATGATATCTGAGAGTTAGCAATGCTTTTCAATGATATCTAAAATTCTATAGATATAGAGGGCAAAGTAGATGGTCGTGGATGACAGCTTTGTATATATTTCATAGGCACTTCCCTTAAACATCAATCGATGTTTGATGGGAAAAAAAAATGAAAAATATAATAAAGTATTGGGAATTCTGATTGTATATATTTAATAAAAATTAATATTAAGTTAAATTAAAATTAAGATAATGAGTGAGATTATTAACTGTTTATTATTATAGAATATTGTTAATATTATAACCATAACGGAGGAAGTATAATATTATAATAGAGGAGTGAGAAGACGGACTTTGAGTGGAATTTCAAAATAACACCTAGCAAACACCTGTTTTGGAGGCTTCTGTCCCATGACTGACGGACTGACGGACACCGATATAAAGGCGGTATTAGCCCTCACTCCTGTGGAGTGCAAGGGCAACAAGGGCAATAAAGTATACGTTTATTGGGCACGAAATTATATGGTAGTTGGTATATTTGAATCGAAACACTACCATTATGGCTTGGTTCTTGCTGATGCAATCATACAACATGTTGGTAGTGTATCTGTCCTGTTCTAATAAATATTTAGTAAGTTGCAAAAAAAAAAAAAAAATGCTTTCTATAATTATTTACAAAGGATCACCTATATCCACACCAATGAAATAAAGTTATATTTTCATAGTAAGAGAGGATAACAAATGGTTAATTAAAGTACAATTACTTTACCTGCTAAAACAATGACATAAAAAGGCAAAGCGCAATAATACACCACAAGACAAGCATTATGTCCACGCATATAATAATCGAGGATTTAAAATTGTACCTTCAGCAATAAAAAGGATCATCTATTTGCGAGTTGATGTTTATCATGGTTGAAGAAGTTTTCCTATAGTTGTTAGCTCATTTTGTTGACGGATGAGAACGCAAGAAGTCTTCAATTATTTTAAAATCATTCGCATAAAATAATCTCGCATGATGCCCTTGAGAAAAACTATGATCTAACAAATGCTCGTGTCCACGATTGTCACTGACATTATCCGCAGATGATGCCAACGTTAATGTCAAACCACGGCGTTGGAGTTCCCCAAGACGTTGGATCGTACTTTGTGTCCATTCTGGTGTGAAGCAAAAAATGTCCAGTAGTTTCTGAATTACTTGGATATCAGGAGCAGTTTCAAATGATTTCGCAATCCCCATCGCTGCGAGAAGAGTACCAGGTGTGGAACGGAGAACTGGGGTTTCCAAAATGAATGGTTTCGTATGCTGATGTTCGTAATAATGATGAATAACGGGGAAAAATCCACCCGACTGACAATGAATTACATCGTTGTCATGAACAATTTCCTTCACTTTCGAAGCCAGTCGGTGGTGTTGCTTACAACGAAACAAAATTAATGGATCAAATTTGAACTCTTTCGACGCAAATCCAAGTTGTTTGTAGTAGCTTGTGAGATGCTGATTGTACTTTGGCTGATGAACCAATCCACTCACTATTGCAACTGTTTTCATTTCCTTGGACCAAAACAAAATTCTCAATAAAACAATAAGGGGGCTCGATCTCGATAAAAAAAATACCTTCATTAAATGATGAATCTTTTTTTTTTTTTCTTGTTGAACTGTACTAGCGTAACATTCCTAAAATTGAGGATTTAGAGATCTATGAGCTATTGTATAAGAGCGCTCTTATAGCGAGGGTGGGATTAAATTTCAAAAAGTGGTTTAAATTATAACCATCACATGAAAAATGTGGAAATTTAATTTTGACCAAGGGATGTTTTAATGTGCAACCCACCTTCCACAAATCACTCGTTGCCACTGGTTGTGTTGGGTATTTTTGTTGATACTTTTCTGAATTATTATTACAATAGTCTTACCCAAAGCATTATCGGTCTGTAAAATGGGAGTGTAAGTATCAGACCTCAACTTCTCTTGTCGTTTGTGTTTTTTTTTTAATGTTTTGTGAGCTTTGTGGAGAATATATTGGGTCAAGCGAAGAGTTTGTAGTCTCTAACTTGCAACATTGGTTCTTCGTTCAGTGCAACAGCATCGCTCAACTTGATCGTATTCTGTCACATTATATACTTAATCTACCGTGTGAATAACTTCTACGAGTATCTTACTATTCTTTTTCTCCTTCTCAGCATTAAGAACGGAAAGGTTGTTATCGTCCTTGCCGGACGCTTCGCCGGTCGCAAGGCTGTCGTTGTCAAGGCCAGTGAAGATGCCGCTGGTGGCAAGAAGTTCGGTCACGCACTTGGTAAGTGCACTATTTGTTGTATTCCAGGAATGACGATGCTTATAATGGTCATTATCAAAGTTGCCGGTATTGACAGATACCCACGCAAGGTCGTCCGCGCTATGGGCAAGAAGAAGTTGGAGAAGCGCTCCAAGGTAAAGCCATTCGTCAAGGTCCTCAACTTCAACCACGTATTGCCAACCAGGTATTTAATGTCGGTGGGTTTTCGATGTTCCTGCATTTTATCATTGTTGTTGTTTAGATACTCTGTTGATATTGATTTGAAGAAGGTCGTCGATGAGAACTCCCTTGCTAGTGACAAGCGTGTCGAGACCCGCAAGGCCGTCAAGAAGGTCTTCGAAGAGAAATACAAGACCCAAACTGCCAAGAGTGATAGAAAGGCTGCTGGTGTTCAATACTTCTTCAACAAGCTCAGATTTTAAGCATTCCGTGTACAGATCTGCTTTGGGACTGATAATATTGTTAAATAAAAAACT
>JACCEA011346452.1_pt1 | contig 15561 bp, 9 predicted proteins | sample 7449851 | NCBI WGS metagenome assembly JACCEA01 (sample SAMN15323453, study PRJNA562643) | freshwater metagenome | isolation source: river surface water | place: USA:Blue River Watershed | collected 2017-08-18 | reverse complement strand
TTCATGTTACTTTCTTTTATGAAAAGATATGTGATTTGTACTAATTTTCTGTACGATAGATAAATTTCTTTTGTATAATAAGCCAGCGTATATGGATTGTAACACGCTTATCAATATATTTTTAAACTATAAATTCAGTTTTAGTTATTGAAATTTTGATTAATTAAAAATATTTTCATCTAATTTGAAACCAAAGTGTACATTGTATATTTAGGAGAAAAACTTTGATTAAAAGTAGTTATCTGGATTTGAGAATGAGATCTCAATGTTTAGCCCTAAAATCTTTCTCTAACGTTTATAAAATTAAGAAAAACAATTTTAGAATTTTTATGCACATGGATTCTAAGCCTATATCTGAGGATATTTTGCAATTAACTTCACCAATGATTGTAGTTAATCTGCAGACCCGAAACCAATCTTCATTGTTATCTTCCTTGCAAACTGATGTTCATCAAGGGCTTTTAAGCTTGAATTTAAAGCCTTCGTTAAAAATAGATAAAAAAATTAAGAAAAATGATAAAGATGAAGACAGAGAAGTAGATCGAACAAATCCAAAACTCAAATTAAAGAAAAAAACAAGGTCAAAAATTAATTTTGAAGAAGACTATGAATCTGTGAATGATTTATTTGAAAAAGTAGAAGATAGTGAAAATATTTCTCTGTTATCCTTAGCTAGACCTAGCAAACCTGCTAATCTTGACACAGCTCCAATTTCTTTTGTAGTTAAACAAAAAGGACAATTATCGACAAGTCTTAAAAAAAAGAAGTCACATGGATCTAATCAAAAGAAAGAATTAGACTCATTAGCTTCAGAGAAACCAACTCAGATTAATTTAACACAGCCTTTGACAGTTCAAGAATTATCAGATTTGTTTTCTATTTCGAAAACTGAGATTATTAAATCACTTTTTCTAAAAGGAATTCCCGTTACAGTAAATCAATTAATTGATACCTTAACTGCACAACGACTAGGGCAGGAATTTGGAATAGAAGTACTTTTAAATTCTCAAGAATTTTTCAATGAAAAGAAATCTTTGAATTTAACAACTTCATCCATGGAAAATTTGATTTCTAGACCTCCGATTGTAACTATTATGGGGCACGTTGATCATGGTAAAACAACTTTATTAGATAAAATTAGAAAAACTCAGATTGCACAAAAGGAAGCGGGAGGTATAACTCAAAAAATTGGAGCCTATGAAGTATTTATTCATCATAGAAATGAAGATAGAAGACTAATTTTCTTAGATACGCCTGGACACGCAGCATTTTCAGGTATGAGATCAAGGGGTGTTTCAATTACAGACATTGCTGTGTTGGTGGTTGCTGCAGACGATGGAGTAAAACAGCAAACGATAGAAGCTATAAAACAGATTCAAGCCTCTAATGTGCCTATCATAGTTGCGATAAATAAAATAGATAAAGAGGATGCAAATGTAGATAATATCAAGGAAGAACTGGCCAAATACAATTTGGTCTCTGAGGATTGGGGTGGTGAAACTCTTATGGTTCCAATTAGTGCCATGCAAGGCACAAATATAGACACACTGTTAGAGATGATTCTACTTTTATCAGACATGATGAATTTACAGGCTGATCCTAACGTATTATCTGAAGGCATGGTAATAGAATCTAATTTAGATCGAGCAAAAGGTGCGGTTGCCTCTGTTCTAGTACAGAATGGAACGTTACGTGTAGGAAATATCTTACAAATTGGCGGTAATCTTGCTAAAGTAAGAGGCATGGTAAATTCTGCAGGAGAAAATATTAAGGAAGCTGGACCATCCTCTCCAGTCTTAATTTGGGGATTATCTAGAGTTCCTTCAGTAGGAGATACTTTTACGGCCTTTAAAGATGAAAAAGACGCAAAATTATATGTAACTAATAGCCCAGGTTTAAATAAAACATCCACAGGTTCTTTCCCTCAATTAGCAGAAAACTATGCTGTTTCTGATTCTGAAAACAAATCTAGAATAAATGTCATTATCAAAACTGATACCCAAGGATCTGCTGAAGCTATCGCTACTAGTTTAAACAAAATAGATAATTCAAAAGTTCAGATTAGAATTTTGTATTCTTGTGCTGGAGAGATAACGGAAACTGATGTAGAGTTTGCTTCAACTAGCTCTGCTGCATTATTTGCTTTTAATACTACAGCGGCTAGTGGTGCATTAAAATCAGCCAAGACTCTAGGGGTGACTATTAAAGAATTTAACGTTATTTATGATTTATTTGATTTTATTCAGTCTTTAATCGATTCTTTGGTTGGACCTCAGTATGAAGAAAGATTCATAGGTATGGCTTTAGTTAAAACTGTATTTCCTTTAGCAAAAAGCTTTGTTGCTGGCTCTCTTGTACTAGAAGGAAAAATTACTAAATCTTCCCTTATTCACGTAATACGTGATAATGATATTTTATATAAAGGGTTAATTAACTCTTTGAAAAAAGTAAAAGAAAATGTTTTAGAAGTTGCTGAAGATTCAGAATGTGGTATTTTTGTAGCAGAGTTTGATTCATGGAAGCAGGGGGATATAATAAAAGCATTTGAATTAATTCCAAAAAAAAAGAGCACATTCTAAAATAATTTTAATTCAAAAGAAATTTTAGAATGTATTACATCTATATATCTCTACTAACAAAGGGTAAAAGAGCAAGAATCCTTGCTCTTTTTACTGCTTTTGTTAATTTAGTTTGTTGTTTTGTAGTTAGACCAGTTACTCTACGAGGTAAAATTTTTCCTTGTTCAGTTAAAAATTTGCTTAATAACTCAACATCTTTATAATCTAAGGTATCAGTTGTTTTTAAGGGAGAAAGTTTTCGTCTGTAAATTGCCATATAATCTAAATGTTATTTAATTTCTTTAAAAACTTCGTGTTTTTGTGAAAGAGGACAATACTTTTTTATCTCAAGTCTATTTGGAGTATTACGTCTGTTTTTTGTCGTTGTATATCTATACACTCCTGAAGAGGTTTTACACTCCAGGGTTATAACTAGTCTAACACCTTTGCTTTTTGCCATCTTTTTTCCACAGTATATTTTTTTATTTATCCGAATTTAGAGGACACACTTTATTGTAATGGAATTTTAAGATTAATCCTACGAATTCTGTACATTTTCTAAACTTAAGAGTTTAGTAAAGCTAACTATCTAAGTTTCAAAATAAATTTAACATCTTTTGTAAGATAAAAATCGAGCTATACGATACTTGTATAGAATATGTAAAAAATTATTATTTTCGAGACTAACTATACTTATTTTTTAGCCAGTTCTTAATTTGAACTAAATTTTAAGCTCTTTTTACAAAGGATCTGAAGAATCCCTTGGTAGTAAAAAACTTTAGAAAAGATGGTGTACATATAAAAGATAAAAGGTTCTAATAGGAATATTCTTCTGTGCTATAATCCGTATCGAAATCATCCTTTTTTAGAGAAAAGACATATTAATTTTAAGATATAAAATTCAGGAGAACCCAGTGGCCAATACAAGATCAGCTTACAAGAGAATAGAGATTGCAGAAAGAAATAGAATGCGTAATAAAGCGTATAAATCTACTGTGAAAACATTAATAAAAAAGACACTTATTTCCATTAGTACTCTAAATAAAGATAACTTAGTTTCTGTACTAGATTTAATGTCATTAAGCTATAGCAAAATAGATAAGGCCGTACAAAAGGGAGTTCTGCATTCAAATAATGGGAACTCAAAAAAATCATCCTTAGCTAAAGCTTTTAAAAAATACGAATCCGCGATACAAAAGTAATTTAATTTCAGCTATGTTTTAGATGTTAATCCTAACTACGAGTCGGTGATTTTATCACTGACTTTTACACTCTCTGTAGTTTAAATCGCAAATAAAAATTTCAACACACTTCTCGAATTCATTTCACAATTCATTACTAGAGTGTTCTTAAGTTATTTTACTCTTTAGAAAACATATTATAGGAGATAAGACTTTTATGGCTAGCACTAAACTTTCTACTTTTATCTTGCCTGATTTAGTAGAAATTCAACGTGCAAGTTTTTGCTGGTTTTTGGAAGAAGGACTTGCTGAAGAAATAAAGAGTTTTTCGCCAATTACAGACTATACAGGAAATTTAGAGTTACATTTTTTCGGAGATCAATACAAACTAAAATGTCCTAAGTATAGTGTTACGGAATCAAAAAGACGGGACTCTACCTACTCAGTTCAAGTATACGTACCTGCACGCTTAATAAATAAGGATACTGGGGTCATTAAAGAGCAAGAAGTTTTTGTAGGTGATTTACCTTTAATGACTGATCGAGGAACATTTGTTATTAATGGGGCTGAAAGAGTAATTGTAAATCAAATTGTTAGAAGTCCAGGTATATATTTCAAGTCTGAAACAGATAAGCAAGGAAGAAGAACCTACAGTGGTAGTTTAATATCAAACCGAGGTGCATGGGTTAAATTTGAAACTGATCGAAATGACTTGGTTTGGGTGAGAGTAGATAAAACAAGAAAAATTCCTGCCCATGTATTCCTAAAAGCTATGGGGCTTAGTGATAGCGATATTTATAATGGTTTACGCCATCCTGAATATCTTAAAAAAACATTTCGAGTAGAGGGAAACTACAGTACAGAAGAAGCTCTAATACAGATGTATACAAAGCTTAGACCAGGTGAGCCATCTACAGTGAATGGAGGTCAACAAATACTGTATTCAAGATTTTTTGATCCTAAAAGATATGATTTAGGTAAAGTTGGACGCTATAAATTAAATAAAAAATTGAATTTAACAATACCTGAAAACATTAGAGTCTTAACTCCACAAGATACACTTGCAGCTATAGACTATTTAATTAATTTAAAATTTGATGTTGGTGATATTGATGATATAGATCATTTAGGTAACAGAAGAGTGCGATCTGTTGGAGAGCTTTTACAGAATCAAGTTCGGATTGGTTTGAATAGATTGGAACGAATTATTCGAGAAAGAATGACTATATGTGATATAAATTCTTTGACACCTAATACATTGGTAAATCCAAAACCTATTATAGCCTCTATAAGAGAATTCTTTGGATCTAGTCAGCTTTCTCAGTTCATGGATCAAACTAACCCACTTGCGGAATTAACTCATAAGAGGAGAGTGAGTGCTCTGGGGCCAGGGGGCCTAAGTCGCGATAGAGCAGGCTTTGCCGTTAGAGATATTCATCCAAGTCATTATGGAAGAATCTGTCCAATCGAAACTCCGGAAGGGCCAAATGCTGGATTGATAGGTGTTCTAGCTACGCATGCAAGAATTAACTCCTATGGTTTTATTGAAACTCCTTTTTACAAAGTTATCAAAGGAAGAGCTATCTTAGAGGTGGAAGCTAGCTATTTGACAGCAGATCAAGAAGATGATTTTCGTATTGCTCCAGGAGATATTTCCCTTGATCAGGATGGATATTTACAAAAGGATATTATCCCTGTTAGATACAGACAAGAATTTACTACAACTTCTACGAGTCAAGTTGATTATAGAGCTGTATCACCAATTCAAGTAATTTCAATTGCAACTTCTTTAATCCCTTTCTTAGAGCATGACGATGCTAACAGGGCTTTAATGGGTTCTAATATGCAGAGACAAGCAGTCCCGTTGCTATATCCAGAAAGCCCTCTTATAGGAACAGGGTTGGAAGCACAAGCTGCTCGAGACTCGGGCATGGTGACAGTTAGTATCTCTACTGGCCGAGTAAGTTATGTTTCAGCAGATAGGATTTGTATTACAGACTTAGAAGGCAAAGAAATTTTTTATTACTTGCAAAAGTATCAACGATCTAACCAAGATACATGCGTGAACCAAAGGCCATTAGTTTGGTTAGGTGAAAACGTAACTTCTGGACAAGTTATTGCTGATGGAGCTGCTACTGAAGGTGGGGAGTTGGCATTGGGTCAAAATATTCTAGTAGCTTATCTTCCTTGGGAAGGCTATAACTATGAAGATGCATTTCTAATTAGTGAAAGATTAGTGTACAACGATGTGTATACTTCTGTTCACATAGAAAAATATGAAATAGAAGCACGGCAGACTAAATTGGGATCTGAAGAAATAACACGAGAAATTCCAAATGTTAGTGACTATTCATTAAGAAAGCTTGATGACAATGGAATTATTTTGATAGGATCCTGGGTTGAGTCCGGTGACATTTTGATTGGGAAAGTCACACCAAAAGGTGAGTCTGATCAACCTCCAGAGGGAAAGTTACTACGTGCAATTTTTGGTGAAAAAACCAGAGATGTAAGAGACAGCTCATTGAGAGTTCCTAATGGTGGTAGAGGAAGAGTTTTAGACGTTCGTATTTTTACTAGAGAAAAAGGAGATGAATTACCTACAGGAGCGAATATAGTTATAAGGGTTTATGTTGCTCAAAGTAGAAAAATTCAAGTGGGTGATAAAATGGCAGGCCGCCATGGAAATAAAGGAATTATATCTAAAATTTTACCTCGGCAAGATATGCCATATTTACCTGATGGTACACCTGTAGACATTGTTTTAAATCCTTTAGGCGTACCTTCTAGGATGAACGTTGGACAAATATTCGAATGTCTACTAGGTTTAGCTGCAGAAAATCTGAATAAACGTTTTAAAATCATACCTTTTGATGAGATGTACGGCGCAGAAGCTTCCCGAATCTTAGTTAATGATAAATTAATGAAGGCTAAAACATCCACATGTAAAAATTGGTTATTCGATTTAAATCATCCAGGAAAAATGACTATTTTTGACGGTCGAACTGGAGAAAAGTTTGATAACCCCGTGACAGTTGGAATCTCTTACATGTTAAAGTTAGTCCATTTAGTGGATGACAAAATTCATGCGCGTTCAACAGGACCGTACTCTCTAGTTACCCAGCAACCTTTGGGTGGTAAAGCTCAACATGGAGGACAAAGATTAGGTGAAATGGAAGTGTGGGCTTTAGAAGCTTTTGGGGCTTCCTACACTCTTCAAGAACTTTTAACTGTTAAATCAGATGACATGCAAGGAAGAAATGAAACATTAAATGCAATTGTTAAAGGAAAACCTATCCCTAGACCTGGAACTCCGGAATCTTTTAAAGTTCTCATGCGCGAACTACAATCTTTAGGATTGGATATTGGAGCGTATAAAATTGAAAATTTACCTGATGGCCAAACTCGTGGGATAGAAGTAGATTTAATGTCGAATTCTAGTGTAAGAAGACCTAATTCTCGTCCTGTATACGAGTCTATACTTCGTGAAAATCTAGAAAGTTCATTTTTGTGATTCTTATTTAAATTTATTAAAAATCTATAATCAACACGTCGGAGACTCTCTATGCCGAAGTTAGAACAATATTTCGATTATGTTAAGATTAATCTTGCTTCTCCTGAACGGATAAAAAAATGGGGTCAACGTACATTACCAAATGGAGAGATTGTAGGGGAAGTGACAAAGCCCGAAACTATAAACTATAGGACGCTAAAACCAGAAATGGATGGTCTATTTTGTGAACGAATTTTTGGTCCAGTAAAAGATTGGGAATGTCACTGTGGAAAATATAAGAGAGTTAGATATAAAGGAATTATCTGTGAACGATGTGGAGTGGAAGTTGCAGAATCTAAAGTTCGACGACATCGCATGGGTTATGTCGAATTAGCAGCTCCCGTAACTCACGTATGGTATTTAAAGGGCTCTCCAAGTTACATTTCATTATTACTAGATATTCCACTTAAAGACGTTGAACAAATTGTTTACTTTAATTCTTATGTAGTAACTCGACCAGGAAACTGTCATTCATTAAATTACAAGAAATTACTTAGTGAAGATGAATGGATTGAAATTGAAGATCAATTGTATCAAGAAGATTCTAATTTGTATGGAGTTGAAGTTGGTATAGGTGCTGAAGCTATTCAAAAATTGCTTAAAGATATTGATTTAGAAGTTGAAGCTGAAAGTTTACGAGAAGAAGTTTTATCAACAAAAGGTACAAAAAAAGATAAAGCTATCAAACGATTACGCGTACTAGATAATTTTATAGCTACACGATCTGACCCCTCTTGGATGGTATTAACAGTACTTCCTATAATACCTCCTGACTTGAGACCTATGGTGCAACTAGATGGAGGCCGTTTTGCAACTTCTGATTTGAATGATTTGTATAGAAGAGTCATTAACAGAAACAATAGACTACGTAGATTGCAAGAGATTTTAGCCCCAGAAATTATCATCCGAAACGAGAAACGTATGTTACAAGAATCGGTGGATGCTCTAATTGACAATGGAAGGCGAGGTAGAGTTGTTGTTGGAGCTAACAATAGACCTTTGAAATCTTTATCAGATATTATAGAAGGAAAGCAGGGTAGATTTAGACAAAATCTACTTGGAAAACGAGTTGATTATTCAGGCAGATCAGTAATTGTGGTTGGCCCACAATTGCAATTGAACCAATGTGGACTGCCAAGAGAGATGGCATTAGAGTTATTCCAACCTTTTGTCATTCATAGACTTATACAACAAGGATTAGTAAATAATATCAAAGCAGCAAAAAAAATGATCCAAAAAAACGATAGTTTAGTTTGGAATGTTTTGGAAGAAGTTATTCAAGGGCATCCTGTTCTTCTGAATAGAGCACCAACTTTACATAGATTAGGTATTCAAGCTTTTGAACCCCTCTTGGTTGAAGGTAGAGCGATAAAGTTACATCCTCTAGTCTGTCCTGCTTTTAATGCTGATTTTGATGGAGATCAGATGGCAGTTCATATACCTCTGTCACTAGAAGCTCAAGCTGAAGCTAGACTGTTGATGCTTGCACCATATAATTTCTTATCTCCAGCAACCGGGGAACCAATTATTATGCCAAGCCAAGACATGGTTTTAGGATGCTATTATCTAACTGCACACAACCCATCTCAACAGACTAAATATCCTCATTACTTCTCAACCTTGGATGACTGCCTAATAGCATATGAACAACATTTAATACCTTTACACTCTTATGTATGGGTTCGTTTTAATGATATTGTAGATGATGATTCTGAACTCATAAAAGTGGCAAACTCAGATTTAGACTCTCGTATTGAAGTGTTTTCAAATAGAATTATTAGAAAAGATATCCATGGTGAGATCATAGTCCAATACATTTTAACTACACCAGGCAGAATTATTTTAAACAAAATTTTGCAAGATTCCTTAACTTTCTCTACTTAGAATTAAATTAATTTTCATGGGTAAAAAGATGAAAGAAAAGTATTTGTTTCTACCTCCTAAACCAAAATTCACTAATAAAATTATTGATAAAAAAGAACTAAAAAAGTTAATGGCGTGGGCTTTTAGTAATTATGGTACTGGAAGGGCTTCTTATATGGCTGATAGACTAAAAGAACTGGGATTTCACTATGCTACCAAAGCCGGTATTTCCCTAAGTGTTGAGGACCTAAGGGTTCCTCCGACTAAAAGAGAATTATTACACAAAACGAATGAAGAGATTAAATTTACAGAACAGAGGTATGGTCGCGGTGAAATCACTGCAGTAGAAAGGTTTCAAAAAGTAATAGATACTTGGAATAACTCAAGTGAATCTCTAAAAGATGAAGTTATTAAATACTTTAAAGAGACAGATCCTCTTAATCCTGTTTATATAATGGCATTCTCGGGCGCCCGTGGAAATATTTCTCAAGTAAAACAACTTGTAGGTATGCGAGGACTGATGTCAGATCCTCATGGACAAATTATTGATTTACCTATCAAGAGTAATTTTAGAGAAGGATTAACTGTTACTGAGTATGTAATCTCTTGCTATGGAGCTAGAAAAGGTTTAGTAGACACTGCATTAAGAACTGCAGATTCAGGTTATCTGACCCGTCGTTTAGTAGATGTTGCACAAGATATTATCATACGAGAAGTGGACTGCGGAACTACTAGAGGAATTGTTTTAAAGGACATGATGGATAAAAATAAAGTGTTAATTCCTTTAGAAAATCGTCTTCTTGGACGGGTCCTATTTGAAACATTGTATACTCCCGACAGCTCAGAAATAATAGCTCACATAAATCAAGATTTAGATTCTGTAACATCTAAACAAATTATGGATGCAGGCATTCGATCCGTCTCGGTAAGGTCTCCTCTAACTTGCGAATCATCTAGGTCTGTATGCCAGTTCTGTTATGGCTGGAGCCTCGCTCATGGGTCATTAGTAGATTTAGGTGAAGCTGTTGGAATAATAGCAGCTCAATCTATTGGAGAGCCTGGAACTCAGTTAACTATGCGAACGTTCCACACAGGAGGAGTCTTTACAGGTGAATTAGCAGAACAAATTCGAGCCCCATTTAACGGAGTTTTACGATTCCCTCAATCTATTCGAGCCAAGTCTACTAGAACAAGGCATGGAGAAGAAGCTTTAATATTAGAAGAAAGTGTAAAAGTAGACTTGTACAGCTACGATGCTATGAAGTCAAAAATGGAGCTTAAACAAGGTACAATTTTGTTTATAAGTGATTCAGAAGAATTTCGAGATAAACAAGTAATTGGAGAAATTAGTGCTAGAGGAAATCTTATAACAGAAAGAGTTACGAAGGACTTACCAAGTACAATCTCTGGTGAAGTTTATTTTTCAGATCTTTTTGTTGAAGAAAAAATAGATCGACAAGGAAATGTCACTTTAACAACTGCCCAAGGGGGGTTAATTTGGATTCTAGCTGGGGACGTTTATAATATTCCTACAAACGCAGAAGTAACAGTGGTTCCAAACCAAATAGTGCAAAAAAATGACGTTTTGGCTACAACGGAGATAATTAGCGATTACGGTGGAACAGTTAGATTAATACCAAATGTCCAGGATGAAATACAGATTATAACTGCTTCAACCTATGTTGAAAATTCTTATGTAGGCGTGAATAAAGACTCTTCGAGTCCCGAAACTCCTTATTTTCTTGAAGCTGAAGATGGTAAAAGATTTCTAATGCACTGCTCCCCTGGTAATAAAATCACTAATTCACAAACTATAGCCGAATTAATTGATGGCTCTTATACAACATCTACAGGTGGTTTTATTATATATTCTAACTCTGATAGTTGCAAAATAACAAAACACAAACGAGGTTATGAGGTCGTTGAAGATTTAATTCTATATTGGATTCCTGAAGAAACACATGAAATCAATAAAGATATATCATTATTAATGGTTAATAATGGTGAAATAATAAAAGAAAATCATGAACTTGTTAAAGACCTTTTTAGTGTGAATTCCGGATTTTTATCTGTAGTAGAAGAAAATGGAATCGTAAAAGAAATTAATATAAAACCCGGTTACTTACATCCGATAAATGAACCTTTTGTTGCTACCTTTGAACCTAAAATATATGAAACAGGTGAAGAAGTATGTAAAAATTTTAAAGCACCATCCACTTCTTTTATCGAAATAGTGGAAAGTGACACAGGAAAATTTTTCCTAATTCGACCAGTTATTGAATATAAAGTTACACAAAATCATCCATATTTAAAACAAGTATTGACACATGATACCCATACAATTCTTCAAATTGATGTAGTACAACGAATACTTGTTCGAGATGGAGAGAAAATTAAATCCTCTTCCCCAGTTAATCTTCTAAAAACTTATTTAGTTTTAAATATACTCTCCGATTTACCTCATCTGTCAGCTGATGTAGAATTCATACCTCTAGACAAAGAAGATCATTGCCAATTAAAATTGATTGTTTTAGAAAGTTTATCTATTCGAAAGGATACCTTTGGGGAATTGAATAAAGGCTTCACAACAAGTCAATTTACGGTCACTAATGGTGATAAAATAATTGCTGGAACTCGAGTAGCTCAAACTAAATTACTCTGTAGGTCCGGTGGAGAAGTAAAAAGTATTTATATTAATAATAGATCCACTCGAAATATATTAATTTATACAGAAGGAAATAAAAAAATAATACCTATACCTGGTAAAACATCTCAAGTTTCAAAGGGGGATTTAGTTCGCTATGGAGATCAAATCGCTGAAGGGGTTATTGCCTCCGATTCAGGGCAAATCATCGAATTGACTAATACCGAAATTACAATCAGATCGGGTAGACCCTACTTAGTATCGTCGGGAGCAATTCTTCAAGTAAATCACCTTGACTTAATACAAAGAGGAGATGTTTTAGCTATTCTTGTCTTTGAAAGATCAAAAACTGGAGATATTGTTCAAGGTTTACCTCGAATTGAAGAAATTTTAGAAGCACGAAAACCGAAAGAACCCTGTAGGCTAGCTCAAAGGCCTGGACGACTTAAACTACACTATAATTCTGATGACACAAGTATCGTGAAAATTACCGAAACTAATGGATATATTAGTGAATACACTTTACAATCGTCACAAAAATTTATTGTGTCTAATGGAGATTGTTTAGCACTCGCAGATCCTTTGACAGATGGAGCACCTAATCCTCACGAAATGTTAGGTATATTTTTTAATTTTTACAAAAATATTTTAAGTCTATACGAAGCTGCCAAACTTAGCTTGCAAAAGGTTCAAATTTACCTAGTTAATGAAGTTCAAAATGTTTATCAATCTCAGAATGTAGACATATCAGACAAACATATAGAGGTTATCGTTAGACAGATGACATCTAAAGTTCGTGTGGAAGATGGAGGTGACACAACTCTTTTACCAGGTGAACTTGTCGAACTACAGCAGATAGAAAATATCAATGAGGCAATGTTACTGACAAAGGGACTTCCTGCCACATACTCACCAACTTTATTAGGAATTACTAAATCCTCATTAAATACTGATAGTTTTATTTCAGCTGCAAGTTTCCAAGAGACTACAAGAGTTTTAACGGAAGCAGCGATTGAAGGAAAAGCAGATTGGCTACGAGGATTAAAAGAAAACGTAATTATAGGTAGACTCATCCCAGCTGGGACTGGATTTAACTCTTATACAGAAAATGTGAAAACGAGTCATTTTGATAAAACATCTATTCTAAATACGTATGAACCTTCTTCCCACGAAAATGAAAGTAAATTAGGTATTCATCCTTTAATACTTGACGATAATGCTGCAAAGAATTATTCTTTCACTGAGAATGAGAATCTGGCTATGATTCATGACGACATACTCAATTAAAAATTCGTACCTTAAATTCCAAGTAAAAATATCATCTATATTTTGTGCAACCTAAAATTACATATACAAGGAGTTTTACAACATGGCGGTTGTTACTTTAGCTGAATTATTAGAAGCAGGTGTTCACTTTGGTCATCAAGCACGAAGATGGAATCCTAAGATGTTCCCCTATATATATGCTGAACGAAATGGGATTCATATCATTGATCTTGTCCAAACTTCTCAATTGCTGACAAACGCATGTGAATTCGTTCGTAAATCTTCACAAGAAGGTAAAAAATTTCTTTTTGTCGGTACTAAACGTCAAGCTGCGAGTGTCGTTTGTCAAGAAGCTGAGCGATGTGGTGCAAACTATGTTAATCAGCGCTGGCTAGGAGGAATATTAACTAATTGGTTCACGATAAAAACTCGAGTAGAAAGATTAAAAGATCTCGAACAAAAAGAAGAAAGTGGATATTTAGACCAGTTGCCTAAGAAAGAGGCGGCATCAATTCGTAGAGAACTTGAAAAATTACGCAAAAACCTAAACGGTATAAAAACTATGAAGCGTTTGCCCGATCTTGTCGTGATAATCGATCAAAAAAGAGAAAGTACAGCAATTCAAGAATGTATTAAATTAAAAATACCTGTTATTTCTATACTTGATACCAATTGTGATCCGGATTTAACCGATATTCCAATTCCGGCAAATGATGATGCTATTCGATCTATAAAACTGATTTTAGGAAAACTAGCTGATTCAATTTACGAAGGAAGTAGTGGTAACATCAAATCAGAAGAAATCCAAATTCAAGGAGTCTAAAAATATTTATTATCTTGGGGGAAAAATTATGGGAATTGAAATATCTGCACAATCCGTAAAAGAATTACGAGAGAAAACTTCCGCTGGAATGATGGATTGCAAAAAAGCTTTACAAGATTCCAACGGAGATATGTCAAAAGCGATAGAAACTCTACGGCAAAAAGGCTTAGCATCTGCCACAAAAAAAACAAGTAGAATTGCCACTGAAGGAGTTGTAGAATCTTATATTCATATGGGTGGAAAATTAGGTGTCATAGTTGAAGTAAACTGTGAAACAGACTTCGTAGCCCGAAGACCTGAATTTCAAGAACTTGCAAAAAACATAGCCATGCAAATTGCAGCATCGCCATCAGTGGAATATATTAGTTTACAAAGTATACCATCCGATGTAGTTGAGAAGGAAAAAGAAACTGAATCTTCTAAAGAAGACCTAGTTAAAAAGCCCAAAGAGATAAAAGAAAAAATTGTCGAAGGTAGAATACAGAAACGTTTAAAAGAGATGACATTATTAGATCAATTTTTTATCCGAGATTCTTCTATAACTATAGATGAATTAATTAAACAAAATATATCAAAATTAGGAGAAAATATTCAGGTGAGACGTTTTGAACGTTTTGTATTAGGTGAAGGTCTTAAAAAAAGGCAAGAAAATTTCAGTGAAGAAGTTGAAAAAATGATAAAAAAATAAAAACCTATTAAGCTATTACTTTTAGATTATCAAAGTTGTACAAACTCGTTTTAATTTCTATTGGGTGAAGGATACTCAAATTCTATCTTGCAGAGTCTGCAAAGAATATAGACTTATTTAATAAATCTCTTTTCTTCTTTGATAAGTAAGTAAATCTAAATAGTTTTCAACTTACAGCAGTCTAAATTTCAAAGGTATAATTTATCTGTGTGGAAGATTTTCACTACTTTATATAGACACTTTATAAAAATTCTGCCCGATTATGTATCAAGAAAATTTTTATAGTTTTATCAGCTCTTATTTATTATCGGAAATTGAAGTTGGAACACATCTTTATTGGGAGGTGTTAGGGCTAAAAGTTCATGGACAAACAATCCTCATGTCGTGGTTTGTAATATTAGTGTTGTTGATATTCGCTGTGATCGGGACTCGAAACCTTAAGCAAATTCCACAAGGTATTCAAAACTTTATGGAATACGCATACGAATTTCTTCAAGATATAGCTAAAAACCAAATTGGTGAACACAACTATAGACCTTGGGTTCCATATGTAAGCACTGTCTTTTTATTCATCTTTGTATCTAACTGGTCAGGTGCATTAATACCTCTTAAATTAGTGCATTTACCAAGTGGTGAACTTGCTGCTCCAACAAACGATATTAACACAACAGTTGCACTAGCATTGTTAACATCTTTGTCTTACTTCTATGGTGGGATAAGTAAAAAAGGATTAAACTATTTTGGTCGCTATGTGCAACCTACACCTATTCTCCTTCCAATTAATGTGTTGGAGGATTTTACTAAACCTTTATCACTAAGCTTCCGTTTGTTTGGTAATATCTTAGCAGACGAACTTGTAGTATCCGTGTTTGCTTTACTTGTACCTATTTTCATACCGTTGCCAGTAATGACATTAGGTTTATTTGCTAGTTCCGTACAAGCTTTAATATTCTCTACTTTATCTGCTGCTTATATAGGTGAAGCCGTA
>JACCEA011181947.1_pt1 | contig 15561 bp, 14 predicted proteins | sample 7449851 | NCBI WGS metagenome assembly JACCEA01 (sample SAMN15323453, study PRJNA562643) | freshwater metagenome | isolation source: river surface water | place: USA:Blue River Watershed | collected 2017-08-18 | reverse complement strand
ATCGCCATCATTGCGGTGATCTCTAAGCTAATGAAAACGCTCAAGGCCGAAGGTGCCGTGGCGATGGAATCACACGTTGAGAACCCTGAGGCCAGTGCGATTTTTGGTGAATGTCCCAAGATGTTGGCTGACCACGGCTTGGTCGGCTTGATTTGCGACACCATCCGTTTGATGGTGGTGTCCTCAGGCACATTGAGTCCTTATGCGGTGGAAGATGTGATGACCACGGCCATCAAGCACCACCACCACAGCGAAATGCAAAACGCAGATGCCTTATCTACTCTCGCTGGCGCGCTGCCTGCGCTGGGTATTGTTGCTTGCGTGTTGGGTGTGGTGAAGACCATGGGCGCGATTGACCAACCCCCTCCGGTGCTGGGTGCCTTGATTGGTGGCGCGTTGGTGGGTACGTTCCTCGGGGTGTTCTTGGCTTACGGTATTTTTGAACCCTTTGGCAGCCGCTTGAAGCAGATCATTGACGAAGACGGTGAAGCCTTGAAAGTGGCGCAGCAAGTGATCATTGGCAACATGCACGGTTACCCTGTGCCGCTGATCATCGAAGCCGCGCGCGTGTGTATCAACCACCATGCACAGCCCACCTTTGGCGAACTCTTTGACGCGTTGAGGAAATAATGGCTGACGAAAAAGACGCGGCCGCCGCTCCGCAAGACGCTGACAAAGCTGCAGAAGAAGCCGCGGCAGCGGCTGCTGCTGCAGCGGCAGAAGCGCCAAAAGAAGAAGAAAAGGAAGAAGCGCCAGCGCCGGTCATCATCATCAAGAAAATCATTGATGATGGTCACGGTGGCGCACACGGTGGTGCGTGGAAGATTGCGTTGGCCGACATGATGACGGCGATGATGGCGTTCTTCTTGTTGATGTGGCTGTTGGGTGCGTCCAACGAAGACCAACGTAAAAGCATTGCCGATTACTTCAAACCCACCTCGCAAAGTTTGGTGGCCATTGGTCAATTGGCGGGTTCCAACGGCGTCTTGGGTGGTCGCTCGATCATTGACCCCGATGGCTTTCCATTTGCCGCCAAACAAACCGCGTTGTTGGAACGTTTGACACCGCGCTCTGAAGGCGGTCCCAACCCCAGCACCGATCCCGGTCAAGAAAACAACAACCCCTACTCAGACCCAGACAAGCTGACGCCTGAGCAGAAGAAAGAAATTGCAGCGGCGCAAGAGAAAGCTGATTTTGACAAGCTCGAAAAAGAGATCGAGCAAAAACTGTCGGAAAACAAAAAGCTCGGTGGCTTGAAAGACCAAGTGTCGGTGACGCGTGACAAACAAGGTTTGCGCATTGAGATCATTGACAAAGCCGACTTCGCGATGTTCCCCAGCGGTGGCATGAGCATGCAAGGCAAGGCCGCCAGTTTGATTTCAGAAATTGCGGCCTCCTTGGCAGAGATGCCCAACAAGATCGCGATTCGTGGTCACACCGACAGCGTGCCTTTCAACAACAAAGAAGGTCGCAATAACTGGTCTTTGTCGGCCGAGCGTGCGGAAGTGACGCGGGCGTTGCTGGAGAAGAGTGGCATCAAAGAAAGCCGTTTCGCCCGCATTGAGGGCGTGGCCGACACGGACCCGTTCAACCCCAAAGATCCACGCGATCCGCGTAACCGTCGCATGAGCATCACGGTGCTCTACAACGACCAAGATTGATGGGTCTTTTGTACAAAAAAAGCAGCTCGAAGAGCTGCTTTTTTTATGCGGGTCGCAATTCGTATTTGTTGATCTTCTCGATCAAGGTGGTGCGTTGCAAATTCAGCAATTTGGCGGTGCGTGACACGTTGCCTGAGTTGCGCTCCAGCGCCTGTTCGATGATGCTGCGCTCGATCTGAGCCATGCGCTCTTTCAGCGACAAGCCCTCGGGCGGCAGCTGGGGCATGCCTTGGGCCAGCATGATCAAGCCTTCGATTTCGTTTTCCTCTTCCTCGGGCTCTTGGTTCTGCATCTCCGCCAACACTTCGGGGGGCGGTGTCATTTCCATCTTGGCCAACAGCGGCGCTTTGGCTTGCAGTTCGGCTTGGGCCGACACCAAGCCTTTGGGCAGCAAGGTTGGGGGAATGGCGCGCAAATCCAGCTCTTGGCCAGCGTACAAGGTGCTGAAGCGGTCCACCACGTTGGAGAGCTCGCGCACATTGCCGGGCCAGGGGTACTTTTGCAAGGCTGCCATGAAGTCGGGTTTGAAGCGGATCGCTTGTTTGCCAAAGCTCGCGCATTTCTTGGCAAAGAAAGCCAACAACTCCGGGACGTCATCACTGCGTTCGCGCAACGGCGGTGTCACCATGGGCAACACGTTCAAGCGGTAGTACAAGTCTTCACGGAACCGGCCGGCTGCAATTTCGTTTTCCAAATCGCGGTGGGTCGCTGCGACCACGCGCACATCCACTTGCACTTGGCGTGTGCCACCAATGGGGTCAACGGTGCGTTCTTGCAACACGCGCAGCAGTTTGACTTGCATGTCCAAGGACATGTCGCCAATTTCATCCAAAAAGATGGTGCCGCCATGGGCCAATTCGAAACGACCAATGCGGTCTGCCACAGCGCCCGTGAAGGCGCCTTTGCGGTGACCAAATAGTTCACTTTCCAACAAATCTTTGGGGATCGCGGCACAGTTGATAGGCACAAAGTTCGCACCGCAGCGGTCTGACTGCTCGTGCAGCAGGCGGGCCAGCAGTTCCTTACCGGTGCCGCTTTCGCCGGTGATCATCACCGTGGCGTTGGAATTGGCCATCGTTGTGACCAATTGACGCAAAGCGACAGCTGACTCACTCGAGCCAATAAAGTTAGTGGTTGGTTTCATGTCAAAAATTCCTACAGTGGATTGTCGACAGCCCTCGTATTTCCACAAGACAGAAAAAGTATTCGTATTTGAAATTGTTAAAGATGCAGCGCTCGGTGCCGAATCAAGGGGGAGACCTCTCAAGGACACACATATGAACCGCATCACACTCTGGGCTGTGACAGCCGCTGCTTTATTGCTGACCGCCTGTGCCAGCAAACCTCCTGCGCCTCCTGCGCGTGCAGACGAGGGGGTCAACATGATCACCCCCATGACCGAGAAGCGCGAAACCTTGGTGGCCACAGGCTATGCAGTGATTAGTATTCAGAACCACCGCAACCCTGCGCAACAACGCTTGCTGGCCATCCGCGCCTCCAAGCTCGATGCCTACCGTGCCTTGACCGAGCAGGTTTATGGCCAACAGTTGGATGCCAGCACCACCGTGGCCGACATGACGGTGATGAGTGATACCTTCCGCGCCCGAGTGGAAGGTGTGATTTATGGTGCCGTCTTGGTCAGCATCACCCCCGTGGGTGACGACACTTACGAAACCACCTTGTCGTTGGACCGCCAAGTGGTCAGCGATTTGCGTGCCTTGTACGTGGCCCATCTGAGCAGCAAGCGCCGCTGATCCCGCATTTGAAGGCTTGATGTATGTGGACGATGGCGCGCCGACACCTCTGCCTGGTTGTACTGGGCTGGGCAGGTGTCAATTTTTCAGTTGCAGCGGCAGATTTGAGCGACGAGCAGCGCTTGAAAGCCATTCGCAGCGCCATGGTGGAAGCGGCCATGAAATCCAACACCCGCGTCAGTGCCACCAGCTGGATGGAGAGTAATGGCCAGCTGCGTGAGCTGAACCGTTTTTCATCCGAAATCAAATTGCGTGATTTGCAAGTGGCGCAGTACGTACGCGATGCGGGCCAGGAGCCCCATGCCGAACTGGCCCACGTCCAGGTGGATGACGTGAACGCACAGCGCTGCGACGCCCCCCAAGCCAAGGCGCCCTTGCGCCAAGTCATGACCGTGGGTTTGACGGTGTCCCCGGGGCTTGCACCGGCTCAGCGTTTCCCGGCCCAACAAATTGGCTTTGCCGCCCGCACCCAGTTGTTGCAATCGGCAGCACGTTCGGAGCGCTGGCGCCTGATCCCGACCCAAGCCCAAGCCCGCACCTATGACCGTTTGAGCTATGGCCAAGGCGAGGAGCACGTGCAATGGCATGCGCACATCGCCGTTATCCCTGCACCTGCCAGTACGGGTTCAGATGAATATGTGGCGTTTGCTTTGCAGCTGCAAATCAGTGGCCCAGGGCAACGTCAGGGCTGGTTCAATGCACAAGAAGTGGTGGTACCCAGTTTGCCAGCGCCGGGGTACGGCACCCCCAAAATGGCGCCCGAAACTGCGGTGGCCATCGAGCGTGCGGTCGCGGCCTTGAGTTCGCAATTGGACAAACAATTGGCCTGTGAGCCGCAAAGTTTCGCGGTGGAGCAAAGCAACGGACGCTTGTCGTTGAACGCCGGCGGTAACGCAGGTTTGCGTGTGGGTGACAAACTGATGTTGGCCGATGCCTCTGTTTTGCCGCGCCACACCTTGGAGCCTGAAGCGCTTGACGCTGCCGTCCTGGTCGAAGTCAAATCGGTGACGCCTTACCAAGCTGAGCTCAAACAAGTGGCTGGACGTAAACAGAATTTCAAAGGGGCTTGGGTTGCTTGGCCTTACACCTATTAAAAGATTGACGGGAGAACCGACCATGAAAACGCCTATCTCATCACTCCGCGCTTGGTTGTGTTGCGTCCTGCTTGCGGCCCCCGTGGTGGTGTTGGCTGCAACCCCCACACCGCGCACTTACCAAGTGGTGTCTGGCGACACCTTGGACAAAGTGATTCGCAAAACCATGCCCGACAGTCCCTTGCGTGCCGATATTTTGCGCAACGCCTTTATCCAACAAAACCCCCAAGCGTTCACCAAAAGCCCACCGCGTGCCTTGATGGTAGGCGTGGTGCTGAATGTGCCCAATCATGATGACTTGCTGCGCAGCTATATGGGGTCCGCCTCTGCGGCAGGCAGTCATGGGTTTCAGCGTGGCGGTGGTTATTCCACCGCCGACATGAACATGAACGAACGCAAAAACTGGGTTCGTTTCCCTTAAGGGGCCGTCATGGCCATCATGGGTCCCGAAGGCGTCCACGCGGTCACGCGTGTGGCGCCTATTCATTTGGAGACGCGCACGGTCTATGTCGAGGCCCCGGCCGCGCGTCAACTGGGCTTGCACGATGGTCAGATTGTTCAAGCGGTGGCAGCGCTGCGTAACGACCAGCTCAAGCTGGTCCTGAACGAACACATCTTCAACTTGCCGTTATCGCCCTACATCAAAGAGGGCGATCTGGTGCAGCTGCGCGCCCAGCTTCTGCCGGCGGGTAAGTGGGCCTTACAGCTGTTGCACACGGGTAACTTTGCAGGCCCTGAGGCGTCTGCAGCGGCCTTGCCCACACGCCTCAATACCTTGTTGTTTCAACCCAGTGGCTTTGCCAATTTGCTGGCCCTGTTGCGTCCGGGGGTGTTTGAAAGCCTGATCCCCGTGCAAGACAGCGGTGACCTGAGAAAACGCATGCAGGCGCAGCGTCTCAGCATGGGAGGCTTGCAGCCGCAGCTGCTGAAGCGTTTTATTTTGGGCCACACCAAATCCAGCGAAGCTTATTTGGCTGCCGATGAAGTCGTTCCCGACAACACCAAAGTATTGCTGCGTCTGCTGATGGCCGAGCGTGAGCGTTTGGAGGAGCAAGACGGTGTCGACAAACACGACCAGTTGCACCATGCCTTGGATGAGCTGGAGGCAGCCCAAGTCCAGTCGACCCAACCACATCTTCAAAAGGGCGACTTGAACTTTGCGCTGGTCATCCCGTTCAAAGATGCGGACCCGGTCGAAATGCAGTTTGAGCAAAAAGGCAGCAAGCCGGGCCAACCCCGCAATCCCTTGGTGGTCAACATGCACACCCAAAGCCGTGCGCTGGGCGAGGTCTGGTTGAAAACCACCATCAGCAACAGTTCGCAAGTGGATCTGACCATGTGGGCGCTGAACAAAGAGGTGGCCGACTTGGCCAAGTTCAACGCCAGCGAGCTGACCTACGAGCTTGAAAATGCAGGGTTGGTGATGGGCAGTTTTCAGGTCTACAACGCGCCGCGCCCCGATGCCAAAGAAGACCGCCCCCCGCCAGACCATGGCGCCTTGGTGGACACCTGCGCATGATCGACAAACGCTACACCCAAGCAGTCGCCCTGGAATACGGCCGCAACAAAGCCCCGGTGGTCACCGCCAAAGGGGACGATGATTTGGCGCGCCGCATTGTGGCGGAAGCCAAAAAGCAAGGGGTCTATGTGGCCGAGGACCCACGGTTGTTGGCCATGTTGAGTCGACTCGATGTCGGTCAAGAAATTCCGGAAGACATGTTCACCGCCGTCGCCGTGATCTTGGCGTGGGTGTATTGGCTCAAGGGCATGCAGCCCGGGGATGAGCGGACTTAAGCCTCTGAATACCCGCGTCCGCCGCGGCGTCCGCGGGAGAGCTTGCCCAAACGGTCGTAAATTTCGACCGAGCTCGCGGGGTCTTCGACTTGCAGGCTTTGCAGGGCGCCCCGAATGGCGTCAATTTTTCGGCCAATCAACACTTCGTTGCGGCGATGCAAATCGCGGCAGTGTGCCATCTGTTCTTTGAATCCGTCCCACTCGGGGCCGAGCTGGTCGGCTGAATCGGGACCTTGAATGCCAGCGAGCCGCGCGAGTTCCTCGAGCAGCTCATTTTTCGATGCTTGCGACGCTTCGAATGCGTCTAGGTTTTGCACTTTCAGTTGCTCAAACTCGAGTTCGAGCATCTCTTCCAGTGTGGTCGCTAACGACAGTGCCTGCTCCAACGGGGAAGCAGGCGTCGCTTCAGCAGATGTGTTCATGTCAGAAGACAAAAACTCAGTTGCCGATCATTTTTTCCAAGGCCACAAAGTTTTCGGCAATGCGGCGAGGGTTCACGGGGTAGTTGCCGTCCTTGATCGCTTGCTTGATAGCCTCAACCTTGGAGCGGTCGAAGTCTGGCTGGGCCATGACTTTCTGGGCGACGTTGCTCAAGCTCACTTTATCTGCTCCTGCGGAAGCTGTTTTCTCCAAAGACGGGGCGAGCTCTTCTTTCGCTTGCGCGGCAGAAGGGCTACGTTTCTCGACTTTGTCGATGGCGCTGCGCAGGGCAGCGTTCGATTGCGTCATCCGACCGTAGTTTGAAATAGCGTCATTCATGATGTTTTCACTTTCTTAACCCGTTATCCAGGTCAAACTTTTTCACAACACTTCAATCGACCCCAAATTCTAGAACTTGAGGGTTTTTTTGAAATATTTTTAAATACCACTTTATGTCTCATTTATCTGAGTTTTGCGGCATTCGGTCCGGTAATCACGCCTGTAAGTGATCGACCCGACTCGACATTTTTTAAGCGAATTTGTTCTCCTAAACCCCCATCGTGCATCGCTTCTGCGCGCATGGTGATTGAGAAGCCTTGTCCTTCGCCAGCGGTGACTTGTACCTCTTGCCCGCGTTTGACCAAAACGGCGGTCTTCACGTCGTACGAGCGCAAGGGGCTGTTGGGCGTGAGGTCACGCACCAACTGCATATTTTTTACTAAATTAGTATCAGAAATGATTTGATTTTCCATACCCGACACGGGCATTTCCGTGACGGTGAACATGTCCGGGCTGAGCACGGTGCCGCGTTTGAGCACCTCTTTGGCCACCAACACTTTGAAAAGCGCGGGTGCGCCGGGACTGTTGCGGTTCACAGAAGCCGCTGCTTGGCCCGAATTCAAATTCACAAACAACTGCCATTGGGGCAATGCACAACGTACGCGGACCGACGCTTGGTGAGGAAACGGTTGGTCAAATTGCAGGTTTTGTTGACAGGGTTGTACCGAGATGCGTGCATCCAGCGGCGCCACTTGCACCGATTTGCCTTGAAAAGAAGGGTGTGTCGCCGCCCATTGTTGGGCCTGTTGTTGCAAGCTCTCGAAGGCTGGGCTCGCCACTGGCAAATCGGCCGCAAACCCAAGCGTGACGTGGCTTAGCCATGCCGCAGCCAGGGCCCAGCGAACGCGTCGGACGCGTTGCGTGTCGGCTTTTTTTAGGCACAGCATTTGCATAGTCATGTGGGTCGGTGTGGAAGTTTTGACATTGGTTCAGACCCATACCCCTATGCAAGAACAAAGCCAACTTTTAAAACGGACCGCCACCACGGAGCCACAGACATGCGACTCGACCCGTCCTTCAACCCTCAGGGGAACACCAACGACGCCTCCGGCTTGCCTAAGCTGCCGCGCAGTCAGTTGGCGTACGCCCGCACCGCGCCCGCTTTCACGCGCGCGATGGCCAGTGCCAGCCAACAATCTGGCGCTTTGGCTCCGGAGGGCAACACGACGCCATGGAGCACCACGGTGCGCTCGGGTCAAACCTTGACGGGCATCGTGCGCGAGCAAATGGCGGCGAAGGGCGTCACGGTGTCCAACAACGAAGCCATGCGCTTGGCGCAAACCGTGGCACGCTCGAACAACATCGTCAATGCCAACATGATCCACCCGGGTCAGGCCTTGAACTTAGACAGTTTGAACTTTTCTTTGCAACAGTCGTTGGCTGTGAAGCAAGCGATCGCAGCCAATCAAGCCGCGGCGCAGGCAGCGGCGGCACCGGCGATCACGCCAGCCGCCAACGTCAACACATTGAACAGCAACACCCCGATGGGCAGCGCCGCCCTGGCAGGCACTGCGCAAGTGCAATTGCTCACGCGCTCGGACCGCAGCGGTCACGTGGTGTTGGAAAAAACCATCGACCGTGCGATTGAAAAAGGCTTCATCCCCGCGCAAGACAAACAAGCGGTGATGAACAAAGTGGTTCAGCTCTCTCAGCAACACCGTTTCTCGCCCGATGACTTTGCCCGACTCACCTTGATGGAGAGCGACGGCATGAACCCCAAAGCCACCAACAGTCGTTGTCACGGCATCATCCAGTTCTGTGATGGTCCTGATCGCGGTGCGGCCAGTGCGGGCTTTGGCGCCAACCCGAAAGCCATCTTGGGCTACAGCGTGCTGCAACAACTCGACATGGTGGACAAATATTTCGAAGACACCGGGCTGAAAAACTTTGGTCCTGTGAGCTTGGATGATTTGTACTTGACGGTGCTCACACCTGCTGCACGGAATGAAACACGCCCCAATGCGGCCTTGAATATTCCCGGTCAGCAAGCTGCGTTCTTGCATGTGAACCGCGATGTGCGTGCGCCCATCACGCGCAATTCGATCTTGGCGGGACTGCATCAAAACGCCAACGAACGTTTGGGCACGGACGTGGCGCAACGCCCACCCATGCAAGCTACCCGTTTGAGCGCCTACGCTGCGCAAGCCGCAGTGACGGCAGTTCGTTAACGTCTTTTCTCGCGGGGCAGGCGCAGCCCCGTCGTTCGGTCAGTGGCAAATCTTTGCCGCTTTTACGTCAAAACCATCATGGCACGTCTCTTGCATTAATCGACACGAGGTCTCACAACTTGAGGCCAAGTGTCAAGAAACAGGAGTCTTGTGATGGACGTTTTTAAATCAGCTTTCGGAATACATGAGCGTGCGCTTAGCGTGAGAAGCCAGCGCATGGAAGTTTTGGCGCGCAACATCGCCAACGCCGACACGCCTAATTACAAAGCGCAAGACATTGACTTCAAGGCGATGCTGAAAGAAGTCAAGACGGAATATCTGACCGCCACCAACGACAAGCACTACGCAGGCTTGCAAGAGTCGCCAGACAACGGCATGCGTTTTCGCACCCCTTTCAACAGTTCTTTCGACGGCAACACCGTGGAAATGAACGTTGAACAAGCCCAATACGGTAAGGCAGCCAGCGAGTACCAGGCCACCTTGCAATTTTTAGAAAACCGCATCGGCGGTCTTCGCAAAGCCCTGCGCGGGGAGTAATAGAGCATGCAACTCGACAACGTTTTTGGTATCGCCGGCACTGCGCTGAACGCGCAAGCCATTCGCATGAACACCACCGCGTCCAACTTGGCCAACGCCAATTCGGTCGCGGGTTCAGAGGAAGAGGCCTACCGTGGCCGACGCCCTCTGTTCAAAGCCTTGATGGATCAAGAGATGACCCATGCCGGCGCCCAATTCGTCGGTGGTGTCAAAGTGGACCGCATCGTCAACGACCCCGCTCCGATTCGTAAAACTTGGGAGCCAGGCAACCCGCTCGCCGACAAGGAAGGCTATGTCTATCACTCCAACGTGAATGAAATGTCGGAAATGGTCGACATGATGGCCGCCTCGCGGTCTTACCAAAACAACGTCGAAGTGGTGAACACCGCACGTCAACTGATGATGCGCACCCTTGAAATTACCAAGAGCTAATCACCATGGCAACCACCAGTACCTCGAGCCTGCCCAGTGGCATCGTCAAGTACGAAGACTATGTGGCCGAGCAAAAAGCCAAACCCACGAACACCAACATGGGCCAAACGGAATTCCTCACGCTGTTCACCACACAGCTGAAGAATCAAAACCCGTTAGATCCTGTGAAGAACGAAGCCTTCGTGGCGCAGCTCGCACAGTTCTCACAACTCGAAGCCACCACGGCCATGAAGACCAGCATGCAGAACTTGGTCTCCAGCTTGGCCAACGACCGCTTGTTGGGTGCCACCTCGTTGATCGGAAAAACAGTGGGCGTGCCCGACGGCCCTGTGACCGTCACCGACACCACGGTGTCCCAAGGCGTGGTCAATTTGCCGACAGGTGCCGACGGCATCAAGCTGCAAGTGTTCAATGACAAAGGTATTTTGGTCCGCACCCAAATTTTGGGCCCGCAACCGGTGGGCGACGTGACGCTCGCTTGGGACGGCATGAACGATGGCGGTACCGCTGTGCCCAATGGCACCTACCGCTATGTGGCGTCGGTCAACAGCAACGGCAGCGTCACCAAACCCACGGTCAACACCTACGCCCAAGTGACGGGTGTGACCAGTGCAGGCACCTCGGACGGCACGATGTTGCTGGAAGTGGCGGGCGGCAAGACCGTCAACCTCACCGATGTCAAACGCATCAGCTACTAATTTTTCAGATTCAAGCATATCCCTCAGGAGCTAAAGCACCATGTCTTTCTATACCTCCCTCACTGGTTTGAACGCCGCCACCGCACAGCTGGGCGTGACCTCGAACAACATTGCCAACGTGAGTACCACGGGCTTCAAACGAAGCCGTACCGACTTTGGTGACATTTTTGCCACCTCCCCACTGCAAAAGGCCTCGGCCACCATCGGTCAAGGTGTGTCCTTGAAGCGCGTGGTGCAGGAATTCGGTCAGGGCAACATGATGTTCTCGTCCAACACCTTGGACTTGGCGATCAGCGGTGACGGTTTTTTCCCACTCAAATCGCAAGACGGTTTCCAAGACATCTTCACGCGCAACGGTGTGTTCATGATGAACGACCAATACAACGTGGTGAACTCAGCAGGGCAGCGTTTGATGGCAGCGTCCGTTGACTCGTCCGGCAAAGCGAACTTGGATGACATGAACGTGTTGACCATCCCGCAAAAAACCACGGGCATGGCCAAACAAACCAGCAAAGTGTCTCTGGGCTTGAACTTCCCTGCGGACGCAGAAGTTATCACCAGCGAATTCAACCGCAACGACCCCACCACCTACAACAAGAGCACGGCCCTGACGGTGTATGACGCGGGTGGTAACTCTTACTTGGCATCGGTCTACTACGTGAAGACCCAAAACGCCAGCCAAGAAGCCCCCAACAACAAATGGCAAACCTATGTGTATGTCGGTGACAAGCTGGTGAGCGCCTCTTTGCAACAAGCCACCAACACCACCGGTGAGCTGATGTATGTCAACAAATACGGCGAACTCAAAGCCAAGAGCGATTTCAAAACCCCCGAAGAAATTGCCGAATTGAACAGCAGCTTCTCGAAGAAAACCATCAAGTTTTCGCTTGATGAATTGACGGATATTCGCACCTCACAACCCGCGGCCGTGACCGGTGGCAGTGCCATCAACTTGGGTACAGGGTCCAACGACGGTGTGGATTTGAGCACCTACAACCCACTCAGCAAATCTGATTTGTTGACCAAACAAGGTAGCAGCAGCGCCGTGTTCGACATGGACCAAGACGTGGCAGCTGACTCGTACAAGTTCACCTTCAACAACGACTTGAACTACGGCCCCTTGGCTGTATCGGTGAACGTGGCCACCGTGGGTACCAGCGCACCCTCCGTTGCCGATGTGGTGAAAGCCTTGAATGCAGATTCAACCTTCGCGTCGGCTTATGTGGCGCAAAACACATCCACAGTCACCATCTCTGGTCCTTCGTTTGCAACCAACCGAAGCGTGTCGGACTTTGACAGTTTCCAAATCACCATTGGTGGCAAGACCCACACCCTGAGCAGCCTGCGTCCTGCGACCAGCGATTTGTCTGGCTTGGCAGCTGAATTGCAAGAACGCTTGCGCAGCAAAGACGGCGGCAAAGCCAACCTGAGTGTGTCCGTGGCTCCCAACGGTAAAGATTTGAAAATCACCGACTCAGCCGGTCGTGCCGTGACCAACGCAGCTTTGGCGTTGAACTCCACGTTGGCCAATGGTTCGGGTGCCGCGATCGGTACCACCAGCATCAGCATGGGCATGCTCAAAGTGACCGCGTTGGACCCCAACGTGCAAGACCATGACATCTTGAGCGACATGACCTTGGTGAAGACCGTGGGTGGTATTCCAGAAACCATCACCGGCAAAGGCGTTTCCACCGAATTTCCTCGCAGCACAGCCAACTATGCTTTGGACAGCACTGCGACCTTGTTCAATGCGGAGTTTGGTCCTGCCTCTGACCCCATCACTGTCAGCGAAACCACCATCACAGCCTTCGCCGATGCCCTGAACAACGACACCACTTTTGCCGCTTCCTACCAAGCCACGGTCAGCAATGGTGTCTTGAGCGTCACCGCCATCAACCCCGCGGATTCGGCTTCTTCTATCGACACAGCCTTGTCGATCACACAAACCGTGGGTGGCGTGCCCGCCACGATTTCGGGCGTTGAACGTACCGCTGCGCGCTACAGCTTGGGCACAGGCCCCTACACCTTGTCTGCGGGTTTGTTGAAGGCCTCATCTGACGGCACCGTGCGTCAAAACGGCACAGCGGCTGTGACTGAAAGCTCAGTCGTGACCTTCCCCGCCAGCTTAACCACCGGTCAAAGCGTCACAGTGGCAGGCTTGACCTATACCGCCACGGCCACCACCACCAGCGCCGAACTCGCCACGATGTTTGGCGGCTTGGCGGATGGCGCAGCGACTTCAGTCGTTGCCCCCACCAAAGGCACGTTCACTGGTAGCTTGACAGGCTTCAGCAGCGTCGCCGCTGTTGGCTCTACCGTGACCTTTACCAGCGCCACGGCCAGTGCCGATGTGTCTGACTTGGAAGTCAACGGCACCACCTCTGCCGTCAAACCCACGTCGGTGACTACACAAGGCACGGCACAAATTGCCGAGAACACCACCGTCACCTTCAAGGCCTTGGCCGCAGGCGCTTCTGTCACTGTGGGTGGTTTGACTTATCGCACCACCGATGCGGCAACCGCCGAAGAAGTGGCCGCCGTGTTTGCCAACTTGGCTGTGGGTGCACAAACCAGCCCCACCACGGGTACGTTCACTGGCAGCTTGACGGGTTTCACCAGTGGTGCCGTGTCTGGCAACACCGTGACCTTCACCAGCCCCACCGCAGGTTCCAACCAAGCTGACTTGGCAGTTTCTGGTATCAGCTTGACCGCCGATGAGTTTGTGGAGATGCTGAACGCATCGCCTCTCTTCTCTGCCTCGTACGAAGCAGCCATGGTCAACGGCGAATTGAAATTGTCTTCGACCAACCTGTCTAAAACGGGTGTCAACGTGGCCGCCGCCGTGACTTTGACCAACGCCAGCGGCACGGTGACCGCATCTTCTACGGCCGTGAGCGCGGGCGTGCCCACCGACAGCAGCTTCGTCGGTTTGAAGAGCGCTGATGACTTGAAGGATCTTTTTGCCATCAACATCGACAATTCGATCGAGCCTGTCACTGTCGGCTTAGATCGACTCGTCGGGAGTAATCTGAAGCTCTCCGGTGCACAAATTGCACAAGAATTGACCAATGCCATCAACCGTGCCTACGGTGATGAAAAGCCATTCAACTTTGCCGGTACCACCGGTGCCACCTTCTCGTTGCAACTCACCCGTTCCGGTGGTTTGACATCACCTGGCCTGTTGGATGTGGACTTGTCGCAAGCCGGTGACGCCAACAACAACATGCGTCCTGAAGACTTGGTGGCCGCTGTTCAAGCATCGATTGATGCCAATGCTGACTACAAAGGCAAAGTCACTGCCAGCTACGACACCAAGTTGCAAAAGTTGGTGTTCACCCCCACTGGCAACGACAAGATCACCATCACCAGCACACAAGCCGCTGTTGGCTTGAGCACCCCGGTGGTTCAAGGCGTGAACGACGACTCGGTCGGCTTTACCTTGACGCCTTCCATCGGCACCGGCGCTTACCGCGCCACCAACGACCAACGCTATGGCGCCAAGGTCGAATACGACGCGGTGAAGGGTGGCTTTGTGTTCATGTCGGGTACCACCGGTGACACATCAAGTATCAGCATCACCAACATTCGCCCCAACAGTTTGGCGACCCAAAGCTCCAAAGGCTTGGGCATGACCGGCGATGCCGCCAACTACGTGGTCACGCAATCCAAAGTGGATGCGCTGCGCGGTATCACTTCCAAGCCTGCGGTGTTGACCGGTAACGCCTTGGGCGTGAACGTGGACAACAACTTCGCGGTCGACGAAACCAACAACCAGTTTGTGGTGTCCGTCAACGGTGTGACCGGTACCGTGGTGGTGCCACCGAAAGACACTTACACCTTGGGCACCTTCATGGAAGCCTTGCAAAGCGGTATCAACAGCTTGCAAAGCGAATCCAAAGATGGTTTGACCCCTCAAACCGTAGACGGTGTGAAGGTGACCTACGACACCAAGAGCAACGCTTTGGTCTTCACCACAGGCACTGCATCGACCAACTCGTACATCAAGGTCACCGGCGACACACGCTGGGGCTTGGACGGTCTGGACGCGCAGTTCGGTACCACCACCACCTGGATCAAACCCACGCCGTTCCAAGACGAGAAGGGCACCACGGTGTACATCGACGGCTTCGGTCAAGAGTCCTCTACCGCATCAGGTTTCGATACTTTGCCTGCGTGGTCTCCGGTCTACTTCGACAAAGGCGAGCTGACCTTTGACACCGCAGGTAACTTGGTATCACCCAAGCAAGGCGCACAGTTGGACACGGTGTACTTGCCAAACGGTAAGGGCGCTTTGACGATCAACATCGACTATTCCAAATCGACCCAGTTTGCGTCACCGTTCTCTGTGTTGTCACAGTCGCAAGACGGTGCCCCTGAGGGTGACCTGGTGGGCTTGGCCATTGCCGACGACGGCTTGGTGTCTGCCAGCTTCTCCAACGGCGCACAAAAGTCATTGGGCAAAGTGGTGTTGGTGAACTTCTCCAACGCGTCTGGTTTGCGCCAGATCGGTGACACCAACTACTACAAGACCTCTGACTCTGGCACCCCCAAGTACGGTGAAGCCGGTTCTGCTGGTTTCGGCACGGTGCGCTCTGGCGCGACCGAACGTGCCAACGTGGACGTGACCCAAGAACTGGTGGACTTGATCACCGAGCAGCGTAACT
>JACCEA010550920.1_pt1 | contig 15562 bp, 11 predicted proteins | sample 7449851 | NCBI WGS metagenome assembly JACCEA01 (sample SAMN15323453, study PRJNA562643) | freshwater metagenome | isolation source: river surface water | place: USA:Blue River Watershed | collected 2017-08-18 | reverse complement strand
TAAGAAACAATGACCACGAAGTTGCGCCGAAGGTAGTTACTTTAAAATTGGATTGATTTCGTCGCTACCCAGATGTCAGACTGCTAAGAAACAATGACCACGAAGTTGCGCCGAAGGTAGTTACTTATAACACTTTTGAAAATTTATCAGGAAAAATTGACAAATGGTTCTGAAGTAAATCGTTGTTTATCAGTGGAATAATAAATCAATTTGTATGAAATCTAGTTATTCAACCTTGTTCCCTATTGATATAGCTCGCTACGTACAAGCAGCAACGAACTTCAATCATAATGTGAATACCTTGACTAACAGATTTTTATGTCAGTCTGACCGTGTAGAAGTACAGCAGGTATTTCCGGTTTTATAATCGAACTCAAGGTAAAAGTAAATCACTATTCCTTATAATTCTATGCGTATTATCACTATGCTCAAAAGTTGTTAAAAACATTGCTTTTTTTTTGGTGGCATTTTAAGCTTTAAAGGTTAAATTTGCGCTCAATTTACGGTAAACAATTACCCTAAAGAAATGTAAATTGAAACTCCTATGCCAAAAGATTTATCTATCAAATCCGTTCTAATCATTGGAAGCGGTCCAATTGTAATTGGTCAAGCCTGTGAGTTCGACTACTCAGGTTCACAAGCAGCAAGATCATTGAGAGAAGAAGGAATTGAAGTGACTTTAATCAATTCAAATCCAGCAACAATTATGACGGATAAAGTCGTTGCGGATAATGTTTACCTACAGCCTTTAGAGCCAGAAAGTATCATTGAAATTTTGAAAAATCACAAAATCGATGCGGTTCTTCCAACAATGGGAGGACAAACAGCTTTGAATTTGTGTATTCAATGTGATGAAATGGGTATTTGGGAAGATTATGGTGTAAAAATCATTGGTGTAGATATTGCAGCAATTGAAATCACTGAAAATCGTGAAGCATTCCGAGAACTAATGTTGAAAATTGGGGTAGGAATGGCGCCTCAAAAAACAGCAAAATCGTTCCTTGAGGGTAAAGAAATTGCACAAGAATTTGGTTTCCCACTTTGTATTCGTCCTTCATATACACTTGGTGGGTCTGGAGCATCGATTCTTCACGAGCCTAAAGAATTTGATAATTTATTAGAGAGAGGTTTGCAATTATCACCAATTCACGAAGTGATGATTGACAAAGCTCTTTTGGGTTGGAAAGAATACGAATTGGAATTGTTGCGTGATGCAAATGATAACGTTGTTATTATTTGTTCAATAGAGAATTTTGATCCAATGGGAATTCATACGGGAGATTCAATAACGGTTGCTCCTGCTATGACGCTTTCAGATACAACGTTTCAAAAAATGCGCGATATGGCTATTTTGATGATGCGTTCGATAGGAAATTTTGCAGGTGGTTGTAACGTCCAATTTGCTGTATCTCCGGACGAAAAAGAGGATATTATCGCTATTGAAATCAATCCACGAGTTTCTCGTTCTTCAGCTTTGGCTTCTAAAGCAACAGGTTATCCAATTGCGAAAATTGCTTCAAAATTGGCGATTGGTTATCACTTAGATGAATTAAACAATCAAATTACAAAAACAACATCCGCATTATTCGAACCAACTTTGGATTATGTTATTGTAAAAATTCCTCGTTGGAACTTTAATAAATTCCCAGGAACAAATCGTCAATTAGGATTACAAATGAAATCAGTTGGTGAAGTAATGGGAATTGGTCGCTCTTTTCAAGAAGCCTTACAGAAAGCTTGTCAATCATTAGAGGTGGACAGAAATGGTTTAGGCGCTGATGGACGTGAATTAACCAACCAAAATGAAATTCTTTATTCGTTAGAGCATCCAAGTTGGAACCGTTTGTTTCACATTTACGATGCTATCAAGTTAGGTATTCCTTTCAAAACCATTGTCGAGAAAACGAAAATTGATATTTGGTTTTTGAAGCAAATTGAAGACTTAATTAAGTTAGAACGTAAAATAGACAAATTCCATATCGGTAACTTGCCGAAAGATTTACTGTTTGAAGCTAAACAAAAAGGATATGCAGATCGTCAAATTGCACATTTGGTACGTTGTTTAGAATCAGAAGTTTATAAAAAGAGAACAGAACTTGGAATCAACCGTGTTTTCAAATTAGTGGATACGTGTGCAGCTGAGTTCGAAGCAAAAACACCTTATTATTATTCTACTTTTGAATACGAAAACGAAAGCATTGTAACTGACAAGAAAAAAGTTGTTGTTTTAGGTTCTGGTCCAAATAGAATAGGGCAGGGGATTGAGTTTGATTATTCGTGTGTTCACGGCGTTTTAGCTGCGAAAGAATGTGGTTATGAGACGATTATGATTAATTGTAATCCTGAAACTGTTTCTACCGATTTTGATACAGCTGATAAATTATACTTTGAACCTGTATTTTGGGAACATATTTACGATATCATACAACACGAGAAACCAGAGGGTGTTATCGTTCAGTTAGGTGGTCAGACAGCATTGAAATTAGCTGAGAAACTAACTCGAATGGGAATTAAAATTTTGGGAACTAGTTTTGACGCTTTAGATTTAGCTGAAGATAGAGGTAGATTCTCAAAATTATTGGAGAAAAACAATATTCCTTTCCCTCAATATGGGGTTGTTGAAAGCGCTGAACAAGCTTTAGAATTGGCTGATGATTTAGGTTTTCCTTTATTAGTGCGCCCTTCGTATGTTTTGGGAGGACAGAAAATGAAAATCGTTATCAACAAAGAGGAATTAGAACATCACGTGGTTGACATTTTAAATGAAATGGGTAACAATCAAATTTTATTGGATCACTTTTTAGGTGGTGCGATTGAGGCTGAAGCTGATGCAATTTGTGACGGTGAAAATGTGTATATCATTGGAATTATGCAACACATCGAGCCAGCTGGAATTCACTCGGGCGACTCTTTTGCGGTGTTGCCTCCGTACAATTTGGGAGATTTTGTAATGACTCAAATTGAAGATATTACTCGTAAAATCGCAGTAGAATTAAGAACTGTTGGATTATTAAATATTCAGTTTGCTATCAAAGATGACAAAGTATATGTAATTGAAGCTAATCCACGTGCTTCGAGAACGGTACCGTTTATTGCGAAAGCATACGACGAGCCTTATGTAAATTACGCAACTAAAGTTATGTTAGGTGTAAACAAAGTAACTGATTTCAACTTCAACCCACGAAAAGAAGGATATGCGATAAAAATCCCTGTGTTTTCTTATGAGAAATTCCCAGATGTGAAAAAAGAGTTAGGTCCAGAAATGAAATCAACAGGAGAAGCGATTCGTTTCATCAAAAACTTGAAAGATCCATTCTTTACGAAGGTTTATTCGGAGCGTAATATGCATTTGTCGAAGTAAAAGATTGTTGAGTTTCGTCTTTTCCTCCTGAAGATTTTAAAATATTATTTTTTTTAGTAATTCAAAGGAGGTCTTTTTAACCGAGTAAGAGTAAACAAATAAAAAAGATTAAATTTTACGTGAAACAACAAGTTTTTAATTCAATTCAGTAAAACTTTTAAAGTTATTCAGAATGAGTTGCCAACCAGCTTGTTGCATTTCAATTGGATTTTCACTTTCTGGATCAAATGAAACAGTAACTTTAGTTGAATCTTCTAATTCTTCAAAACTAACAGTACATATTCTTCCGCCAAATTCATAGGTGAAGTTTTTACCTTCATTAATTTCTGTGTAATAGGCTTCAAAATCAAAACCAAAACTACCATCTTTTGCCTCCATTCTAGCAAGATATTTACCACCAATTTTCATGTCATTTGATGCATATGGACAATGCCAACTTGGGTCTGCAAAATTCCATTGTGTAATAAATTCAGGCTCGGTGTAGTATTTCCATGCTTTTGAAATCGGAGCATAAATTATAGCTTCAACTTTAACTTTAGAATTTTCCATAAAATATTGATTTAATTTATCACTAAAATAATTAAAATTTATTTCTGGAAGTTGTAAGTGTTTTTTACAGTTTTACCATTCTAACGAGCTTGTTGCTTTTACTATCAGTTATTTGAATTTGATAAACTCCTGAGTTTAGATTTTCTCCATCAATTTTCAAGTAATTCAGTCCATTTAAAGTTTGATAATCTTTCGATTGGATTAGTTTTCCATCTTGAGAGAGAACTTTAACAGTTATTTTTCCTTGATTTGTAGAGTTGTATTGAACTGTAATTTCTTTTTCAAAGGGATTAGGATATGCACCTACCCAAACTAGTGAATTATTTAAATTGGTTACATTTATTGTTGGGTCAATCATAGGTGCTTGTGTACAATTAGAATGATTTCTTGAGGATTCAGTACTTGAACTTCGAAGAAAACGCTCGCCTGTGTTTACATGAAATTTATTTCCTAAAGAAACAGCAGTTGAAGGGCTTGTGATGTTATTACAAAACCAATAGTCTCCCTGCACACGTTGTTGATTGATATCTAAAACTAAATATCCTTTTTTTGATAAATCTGACCATTTAATATGCGGATTTGCGGCAGAAATAATTGCTGAAGGAAAACCTATTGGAGAACTTGAGCTCGTAACACTTGTTATAACGTATTCAACACCTGCACTTCCAGCGCCTGTTGACGAGTTGTAACCTGTATGAGGTAAATCATTTGCCCATGAAGTATGTATGTCTCCTGTTAATACAACTAAGTTTTGAATGTTATTATCTAAAACATGATTGTAAAGTTTAGTTCTTTCTGCCGGATATCCATCCCATTGATCTGTATTTAAAACTGCCCCAAAAGCAGTTAATGGTGCCATCATAACTTGTTGACCTAAAATATTCCATTGAGCAGTGCTGTTTTCAAGTTCAGTTGCCAACCAATTGTATTGATCTGTACCTAAAATCGTTCTGTTGGGATTACTTGTTTCTGGGTCGGTTGCACCTAATTGTTCTTCTCTACCTTCAAGACGCGTATCTAGCATATATAAATTTATCAAATTACCATATGTAATTTTTCGGTAAAGTCTTGTTGAATCTTCGCTTTGTTCGCGAACAGGCATCCATTCAAAGTAAGCTTGTTTACCACTTGATTTTCTCGCTGACCAAACCCCTTCAGTTCCTTCTGTGTGATTTTCTGCTCCATTCATCCAAGAGTTATTTGCTGTTTCGTGATCATCCCAAACCGAAATAAAAGCGTATTGCTGGTGAATATTTCTTAAATCCGTATCCAAACGATAATGAGAATAACGTGTTCTGTAATCGCTTAAAGTTACAATTTCATTAGAAGGCTCAGCTAATCTACCATCAACACCCGCAGCAGCAACATACTCATAAATATAATCTCCTAAATGTAAAACGGCATCGATGTCATTTCTTTCAACAATAGATGCGTAGGCGTTAAAATAACCGTTTTCGTAATCAGAACATGAAACTACCGCAAATCTTACGCTATCTGCATTTGTCGCAGGGGCAGTTTTCATTCTTCCTACTATTGAATTTAAACCATCAAAACTGAAGTCGTAGTAATAACATGTTTTTGGATTTAAACCTGTAACGTCCACTTTAACAGTGTAGTCTCTTAACGAAGAAGTCGTTGTTGTACCACTCGCTATAATGTTACTCATATCTACATCACTAGCAACTCTCCAATTCACATTTAAAATTTCACCTGGTTGAGTAGTTGAGTTTGGAGTAACTCTTGTCCAGATTATAACTCGATCGGAAAGTGGGTCACCAGATGCCACACCATGATAAAATGGAGCCAATTGAGGTATTAATCCGCTTCGAACATTATATTCGTTTTGACTAAATAAAGGTTGAAAGCTAATAAATAAAAGAGCAAAAACTAGAAGATTGTTTTTCATGATTGAAGAATAAATTTTAACACAAATTAAATATATTTATTTTCTTTGAATAGAAAAAGAAAATGAAGATTAAATTAACAATTTGTTTCCAAACCAAACTAAATGCATCTTTCGATTTATAAATTTAATTTTAAAATATTGTTTTTTTTATATATAAATTTTGGTTAGAAGGTTGGTATTAATTCGTTAGTTATTTAAATCCATTTTTCATTTCAATTTATGCCTAAGTTCGAGATTCGTAATTACAAACCTGCTGATAACATTAAATGCATTGAAGCATTTGAAAGTAATGTTCCAACCTATTTTGCTAAAGAAGAAATTGAAGAATTTAAAGCCTTCTTAACAAAACTTGAAAATGGCAGTATTCAAACTAAATTTTACGTAATTACTGTAAATGAAGTAGTTATTGGTTGTGGCGGTTTTGGCGATAAGAATAATTCAGGTGTTATTTCTTTAGCTTGGGGATTGATTCATAAAAATTTTCACAAACAAAGTTTGGGAGAAAAATTACTTCAATTTCGTTTAGAACGTATTAAAAAAACTGTTCCTAATCTTCCAGTTATTGTTGATACAACACAATTTACAAGTAGATTCTTTGAGAAATTTGGCTTTCAAACCACTAAAATTACGAACGATTATTACGCAGAAGGTTTACATCGCTATGATATGATTTTGTCCGTTTAATTACAATATAAAATTGTGAGAATCAAATTCAATTCGTCTGGCTTTGCCAATCATAAATCCCGTATCTTTGCGCAAAATAATCTAAATGAAAGTTTACAACAACATCCTTGAAACTATTGGAAATACTCCTTTAGTTCGCATCAATAAATTAGCATCTGATGTACCTGCTCAAGTTTTTGCGAAAGTAGAAACAACAAATCCAGGTAACTCTGTGAAAGACAGAATGGCACTTAAAATGATTGAAGATGCCGAAAAAGCTGGTTTATTGAAACCTGGAGGAACTTTAATCGAAGGAACTTCTGGAAATACAGGGATGGGATTGGCTTTGGCTTGTATCATTAAAGGATATAAATTGATTTGTGTTTTGAATGACAAACAATCAAAAGAGAAAATGGATATTTTACGTGCAGTTGGTGCTGAAGTTGTTGTTTGTCCTACTGCGGTTGAACCAACAGATCCACGTTCTTATTATTCGGTTTCAAGAAGATTAGCAACTGAGATTCCTAATTCTTGGTATGTGAATCAATATGATAATTTATCCAATCGTCAAGCGCATTACGAATCTACAGGTCCTGAAATTTGGGAACAAACTGAAGGAAAAGTAACCCATTTTGTAGTTGGTGTTGGAACGGGAGGAACAATTTCTGGCGTTGGAAAATACTTAAAAGAGAAAAATCCAAACATCAAAATTTGGGGAATTGATACCTATGGTTCTGTTTTCAAGAAATATAAAGAAACAGGGATTTTTGATGAAAATGAAATTTATCCTTACATCACTGAAGGTATTGGAGAAGATATTCTTCCAGCAAATGTTGATTTTGATGTGATTGACTTATTTGAAAAAGTAACAGATAAAGATGCAGCTGTTTACACCCGTAAATTAGCACGTGAAGAAGGGATTTTTGTAGGAAACTCGGCAGGTTCAGCAATCAAAGGTTTACTTCAATTAAAGGATAAATTGACGGCTGATGATGTTGTGGTTGTACTATTTCACGATCACGGAAGCCGATACATTGGAAAAATATTCAACGACGATTGGATGCGTGAAAGAGGTTTCTTAGATGAAAACATTATTACTGCAGGTGATTTAGTTGCAAAACATGCTGACAAACCACTCGTTTCTTTGTATGCTGAAGAATTGGTTTCTCACGCCATTGCTAAGATGCGCAATTTCGGAATCTCTCAAATTCCAGTAATGAAAGATGGTAAATTCGTTGGTTCAGTGGATGATAGCCACGTTTATCAAGTATTAGTTGATTCACCCGAATTACGTGATGCACCAATCTCTTCCATTATGGGCGCACCATTTCCAGTTGTACAACAAAACACACCAATTGAGGATATTTGTAAATTAATCAATAAGCAAACGCCAGCTGTGTTGGTAGAATTAGCAAACGGAAAATTCCACATCGTTTCACGTTACGACGTTATTTCAGCTAAGTCTTAATGGAAAAACGCACGTTCGTCGATCAAATGGGACGAAGTGTTGAAGTTCCATTTCCGCCTAAACGAATTATTTCTTTAGTTCCTTCTCAAACGGAGCTTTTGTATTATTTTGGGTTAGAAGATGAGGTTATAGGAATCACTAAATTTTGTATTTATCCTGATGATTGGTTTCGGAACAAACAACGAATTGGTGGAACAAAACAATTAAAGTTAGATGAAATTTTAGCTTTAAAACCTGATTTAATTATTGGAAACAAGGAAGAAAACACCAAAGAAGACATTGACTTTTTGGCTCAACAAGTTCCTGTTTGGATGAGTGATATTAATACCTTTGAAGAGGCCGCTGAAATGATTGATTTGATCGGTCAATTGACGGATAAACAACAAATTGCTCAAGCATTAATTACTGGAATTACTCAAGGATTTAAACAACTTGGTAACACTGGAAAAGGTAAAAGTGTGCTCTATTTTATTTGGGATGAACCTTCGTTTGTGGTTGGAAAATCAACTTTCATTGATTCCGTTTTGACAAAAATTGGTTTTGTAAACGCTTGTCAAAAAGAGCGTTACCCTGCTTTAAGTGATTTAGAACCATTAAATCCAGACTTCATTTTTCTAAGTTCTGAACCTTTTCCATTTAAGGAAGAACATATTTTGAAATATCAAGAATTATTTCCAACTTCAAAAATACTGTTAGTAGATGGAGAGTCCTTTTCTTGGTATGGTTCACGAATGCTTGAAGCTCCAAGGTATTTTGGGAAGATGGTTTGATTTTGTTCACAATAAATCTTAAAATCTCCATTAATCTATTCAATTTCCCCTATTCAAAAAAAACCTTTTATCTTTGATAGAATTTCAATTTAAAACGCGTGAATTTAGCAATCAATTGGTCTGTAGATTCTGAAATAATCGATGGCTTTCGTACACCAAATCTTTACGGACTTCTTTTCGTTTCAGGTTTAGTTATAGGATATTTCGTTGTAAAACGAATGTTCAAAAAAGAAAATATTCCCAACGAGATTCTTGATAAGCTTGTGATGTATGTTGTTCTCGCAACAATCGTAGGTGCTCGTTTAGGTCACGTTCTGTTTTATGGTCCTTATTATGATACTGTTGTGAATGGACAGGTTGTTGAACGTGGATATTTCTCTCACCCAGAAGATATTATTAAAGTTTGGGAAGGTGGTTTGGCAAGTCACGGAGCAGCGATTGCTATTCTGATTTCACTTTATTTATTTTCAAGAAATGTTGTTAAAAAACCGTTTTTATGGATTTTAGATCGTATTTCTGCACCAATAGCAATTGGAGGAACTTTTATTCGTCTTGGAAATTTGGTTAATCATGAAATGGTTGGTGATGTTACAACCGTTCCTTGGGGCTTCCGATTTAGAAATCATGATTTTGACAAATGGACTGGCGCTTGGGAATCAATCCCTGTAAGACATCCAGCTCAACTATACGAAGCGATTTGTTATTTTATTTCGTTTTTGATTCTACTTTTTCTTTATTGGAAAAAAGACCTTTGGAAAAAACCAGGATTTATTTTTGGGTGGTTTTTAATCTTCATTTTTGGCTTTAGATTCATCATTGAATTTGTGAAGCTAGGACAAACTGCTCGTGATTCAGTTTATGCTATTAATACAGGTCAAATGTTAAGTATTCCTTTTGTTTTAGTGGGTATTTATTTGATTTTTAGAGCAATTCAAAATAAATCAGTAACAAGTGAAAACTAGAATTTTAACAATTACTCTCATTTCTTTTGCTATTTTTTCATGCGAAACGGAAGCTCCTAAAGAAGAAAAAGAAAAGCAAACGAAAGTCGAAGCAAAAGAACCTGAATATAAACCAGAGATAATTTCTGGTGTTGCGCGATTGAAAATTGGAATTGGTGAAGAAAAAGAAGAATCAAGTATTGCTTATTCCTATTATAAACTAAGCGAGAAAAGTTTTCGATATGAAGAAGAAATAAACAAATTCTTAGCAGGTTCTATAACTACAGAAATGGAAGAATCGAGCAAACCGAAAGGAGATGTTGAATTATCGCCGACTTATTTTAAATCAATTTTAAAGAATTTCAAAACTGAATTTGATAATTACGGTGAAGGTTTTCCATGGTCTTACTATGATTCTACTTTTTTAGATGAATCTTTTGAGCAATTTGTGCAAGTAAAACGCAACAGTTATATGTTTACAGGTGGGGCACATGGAAATTCTTATGTTTCAAATAATTTGTTCAGTAAAGAAACAGGAGAACAACTGAATTTGAAAGATTTCATTTCTGATGTTCCAAAATTGACCAAAATTGCAGAAAAGTATTTTCGTCAAACAGTTGAAATTAAAGCAACTGACGATTTAGAAGAGGCTGGTTTTTGGTTTACAAAAGGCTTTGAACTGAATGGGAATTTCTACTTTGAAAATAATAAATTGATATTCGTTTACAATCAATATGAAATCGGTCCTTACTCGATGGGGATTATTTTTGTTGAGATTCCTGTTCGAGAAATTAAATCGCTTTTAAAATTTGATTTGAAACGAACAAAACAAGATACTTAGTGTTAAAATGACATTTAGTGTAATATTTTAAATTGATTGTTATATTTGTCAACTGAAAAAGAAAATAGCTATGGCAGAAAAAAAAGCTTCTACAAGCAAAAAATCAAGTAAATCAACAGCTTCAAATACTACTAAATTTCCAAAAGAAGTATACGTAAAATGGTACAAAGACATGTTGCTCATCCGTAAGTTTGAGGAGAAAACAGGTCAATTGTATATTCAACAAAAATTTGGTGGATTCTGCCATTTATATATTGGTCAAGAGGCCATTGTTGCAGGTACAGCGAGTGCTTGTCGCCCTTCGGATAAACACATGACAGCTTATCGTGACCACGCACATCCAATTGCTCTAGGAACAGATCCACGTGTTTTAATGGCTGAATTATTTGGTCGTTCAACGGGATGTTCAAAAGGAAAAGGTGGTTCAATGCACTTCTTTGATAAGGAGAAAAACTTTATGGGAGGACATGGAATTGTTGGTGCTCAAATTGCTATGGGTGCTGGAGTTGCCTTCGCAGAAAAATACAATGGAACAGAGAATGTAGCTTTTGTTTCAATGGGTGATGGAGCGGTTCGTCAGGGTGCTTTGCATGAAACGTTTAATATGGCGATGATGTGGAAACTTCCTGTGGTATTTATTATCGAAAATAATAATTACGCAATGGGAACTTCTGTGGAGCGTACAACTAACGTTACAGATTTATCTAAAATTGGATTGTCGTATGAAATGCCTTCAAAAATCGTAAATGGTATGCGTCCTGAGGACGTGCATGATGCAATTTTTGAAGCTGCAGAAAGAGGAAGAAGAGGCGATGGTCCAACTTTATTGGATATTCGTACTTACCGTTATAAAGGTCACTCGATGTCAGATCCACAAAAATATAGAACCAAAGAAGAAGTTAGCGATTGGATGGAACAAGATCCAATTGATCATTGTTTACAAGTGATTAAAGAAAATAATTGGTTGTCAGAAAAAGAAATTGAAGATATCAGCAATTGGGTTAAAAAAGAAGTGGATGAGTCAGTTGAATTTGCTGAAAATTCTCCCTATCCTGAAGCGCACGAGCTTTACGAAGATGTTTACATTCAATCTGATTATCCTTATATTAAAGAATACTAAAAAGAAAAAAATATGGCTGAAGTAGTTTACATGCCGAAATTGAGCGACACGATGGTAGAAGGCGTTGTCGCTGCTTGGAATAAAAAAGTTGGTGATGCAGTAAAAGAAGGAGAGATTCTCGCTGAAATTGAAACTGATAAAGCAACGATGGAATTTGAATCATTTTTCGACGGTGTTTTATTGCACATTGGTGTTGAAACTGGAAAGTCTGCTCCTGTAAATAGTATTTTGGCTATTATTGGTCAAGCCGGAGAAGATATTTCTGGCTTATTGGCAAATGCTCCTGCAGCTGCTCCAGTTGAAGAAAAAGTAGTAGAAGAAGCTCCAAAAGCTGTAACTGTTCCAAATCCTGCTCCAGTAGTTGCAACTCCAACAGTTGTTGCTGAAACACCCAAAGCGGCTCCATTGGCAACAAATACAAGTGGACGTGTTTTTGCATCTCCTTTGGCGAAGAAAATTGCTGAAGAAAAAGGAATTGACTTAATTGCTGTTGGTGGCACAGGTGAAGGCGGACGCATTGTTAAACGCGATGTAGATCATTACACACCTTATACACCAGCTGAAAGAGCTCCAATTACAAATAATTCGGTTTCTGGCGTAGAATCTTATACAGATGAGCCAGTAAGTCAAATGCGTAAAACGATTGCAAGAAGATTAGCTGAAAGTAAGTTTACAGCTCCTCATTTCTATTTGACATTAGACATCAATATGGAAAATGCAATGGCAGCTCGTAAAGCACTAAATGCAATGGAAGGAATTAAAGTTTCTTTCAACGATATGGTAATCAAAGCTGTAGCACACGCATTGAAACAAAATCCAAATGTAAACAGCTCTTGGATGGGAGATTTCATTAGAAGAAATCAACATGTTCACATTGGTGTTGCGGTTGCAGTTGAAGATGGATTATTAGTTCCAGTAGTTCGTTTTGCGGATACCAAAGGCTTAGTTCAAATTTCAGCTGAAGTTAGAGAATATGCTAAGAAAGCAAAAGATAAAAAATTACAACCAAGTGATTGGGAAGGAAATACATTCACTATTTCAAATCTAGGAATGTTTGGAATTGAATCTTTCACAGCAATTGTAAACCCACCTGATAGCTGTATTTTGGCAATTGGCGGAATTAAAGAAGTTCCTGTTGTTAAAAACGGACAAGTTGTTCCTGGTAACGTAATGAAAGTTACGCTATCATGTGACCACCGAGTAGTTGATGGTGCAACAGGTGCAGCGTTTTTACAAACGTTCAAACAATTTATGGAAAATCCTGTTTCTATGTTATTGTAGGAATAACGAATTTACATACCGAATAGAGACCTGTAGTGATGCAGGTCTTTTTTTTTCTTTTAATTACAACTATTGTCTTAATTCCAATTACTTTCAGAACCTGCTATTTTTATGCTTTAAAAACATTGGTTTTCAATGACTAAACGTCAAAAAGTCTAAGCAACCTAATTTATTATTCCCGATAGCTATCAGAATCTAACGTCTATGTGTCCTAAAATCTAAACTTATTTCTCACCACCCTTCCCAGATTTGTATCCAGCTAAAGCTTCTTTTAAACGATTTTTAATCAATTTTCGAAAAGATTTTGGTTCTAAAACACGAACACGTTGACCATGCTTTAAAATTTGTTCTTCTAGTTCATAATTGACTTTTAAACGTAGTTCAATACGCAACTCTTTATCAGTATCAATCACTATTTTTTGACTAGGATGAATGGGTTGAGATTTAATATATTTTCCTTGAAAAGGTTCGAATGAAAGCACGATTGTTTCTACTTTTTCACCAGAATACACTAACCCAATAATAGAATTAAATACCTCTTTTGGTTTCTTATTTTTTAACTTAAAAGTTTCAGTTAGGACTTCTAACTCTAAAACTCGATCAAGTCCAAAACTTCTAAATTCTCCATTTGGGAAACAACCAAAAACATACCAACGATTCAAATACTGCTTTAATAGATGAGGATAAAGTTCAACTTCTTTTGCTTCTTCTTGCAAATAACTATGATGTAAGAATTTAATTTTTTTTCTGTCAACAATCGCACTGAGAACCTTCCCAAGAATATCACCTTTTAATTCTTGTTCATTTCGATCAAAATCAATTACGTCAAGATTTCTATTGCTTTTCAATAAGATTTCATTGATAATTCTCGCATGATTAAACAAGTTAAAAACACGCATCCATTCATGATAGTCACGTTTACTGTCTTCATCAATCCAATAACCATCATTCGCTCGGCTATATTTTATATCAATGAAACACATTTCACGCAGCGTTTTTAAGTCTCGTTGTAAAGTACGTTCAGTTGTTTCTAAATCATTATCAGACAGATAGCTTAAAATATTTTCTAAACTTGGATAACGATTTACGTTCACAAAATTGAGAATCAAGCTTAGTCGTTCTATTGATTTAAATTGGGACATCTTTGTTTATTTACATTTTAAAGTTAGTAATTTTGTGTTGAAATCCTTATTTATTTTATTCAACCATTTTTTTTTTGGATTTCAAATAGTGTACAGATTTTGTTTTTCTAACTTTTTATTAAACCTATGTTCTTGCATGAATTTTGCAATGTTAAATTTTAAGGTTTTAGCAACTTAAATCCCTTGTAAACGTTTAGTTTAATTACAGCATATGGCAATAAGAAATAAAGTGAAGAATTCTGACTCAATAATCGTTAAGATTTTTATTCTTTTCTTGTTCTTCTGTAATGCTTTATTTTCGCAAGTTGTTTCTCCTTTCAATATTAGATATCAAACCAATCAAAAAGGAGGGATAGTAATTCTTTCTAATGTTTCAATAACATGTAATAGCAGTAGTTCCAATTGCGGAACATTTCAGCAGCAAGCTCCACCAGGTGGAAATCATAATCAAGACGGCGGAATTGTTATGGATTTCATTGATGTTGATGGTGTTTCAAGTACTTATAATTCTTCAAGTGATAGTTTGAATTTAGCAAATTGTAGTGAAATTTTATGGGCTGGTTTATACTGGAGTGCGCGTGTTTCGGAAAGTACAACGAATTATAACTCTAGAAATCAAGTAAGAATAAGAAGAAATTCAGGATCATATCAAACCTTATTAGCTGATCAAACACTTGATGTTCCTAATATTCCTTCGAATCCAAATTTTCAAATGCCAAGTTACTTTTGTTATAAAAATGTAACGAGTATAGTACAGGCTGGAGGAGCGCGTGCAAGATATACTGTAGGTAATATCGTTTCAGAGACCGGTGTCAATAATTTATTTGGTGCTTGGTCATTGGTTGTGGTTTACAAAAATGTTTTTCAAACAATGAGAAATCTAACCGTTTTTGACGGGATGGCTTATGTAAGTAACGGAAATGTAGTTGATTTACCCATCTCTGGTTTTACAACTCCTCTACTTGGACCGGTTAGTTTTGAGTTAGGAATTGTAGCCTATGAAGGTGATCGTAACATTCAAGGAGATAGATTACAGTTTAATGGGAACGGCACTTTTCAAGATGTACCTGATGCGATGAGAAGTGCAAGCGATTTTTTTAATAGCACTTGTACTTATAATGGGGCTTACACACCTTTCCGAAATCCTAGTTATAATAATAATCTCGGTTTTGATAGCGGTACGTTTTTCCCTAACAATACCAATTTAGATTACATTTCTAATAATGTTTCCAATGCAACAGTTAGGGTTGTAACTTCTCAAGATGCGATTCTTCCGCGTGTAATTACCTCCGCCATCGACATTTTCGAGCCTGATCTTCGAGCTGACGTTCGAATCCGCGATATCAATGGTGGAGTAGTGCAGCCTGGCGATATTTTAGAATACACAGTTGTTGGAAAAAATATTGGTTCTGATTTATCGATAAATACGTATATGGTCGATACCTTGGATCCTCGCACGACCTTTGTTCCGGGTTCAATTTCTATTTCCTATGGACCAAATTCAGGCAATAAAACAGATG
>JACCEA011534672.1_pt1 | contig 15563 bp, 9 predicted proteins | sample 7449851 | NCBI WGS metagenome assembly JACCEA01 (sample SAMN15323453, study PRJNA562643) | freshwater metagenome | isolation source: river surface water | place: USA:Blue River Watershed | collected 2017-08-18 | reverse complement strand
GTTGGTTGATTAGTTATTTCTATAGTTGGTTCATATGTTGGTTGATTAGTTATTTCTATAGTTGGTTCATATGTTGGTTGATTAGTTATTTCTATAGTTGGTTCATATGTTGGTTGATTAGTTATTTCTATTGTTGGTTGATAAGAAGGTTGATTAGTTATTTCTATTGTTGGTTGATAAGAAGGTTGATTAGTTATTACTATAGTTGGTTCATATGTTGGTTGATTAGTTATATCTATAGTTGGTTGATAAGAAGGTTGATTAGTTATTACTATAGTTGGTTCATATGTTGGTTGATTAGTTATATCTATAGTTGGTTCATATGTTGGTTGATTAGTTATATCTATAGTTGGTTCATATGTTGGTTGATTAGTTATATCTATAGTTGGTTCATATGTTGGTTGACTAGTTACTTCTATTGTTGGTTGATAAGAAGGTTGATTAGTTATTACTATAGTTGGTTCATATGTTGGTTGATTAGTTATTTCTATTGTTGGTTGATAAGAAGGTTGATTAGTTATTTTTATAGTTGGTTCATAAGAAGGTTGACTAGTTACTTCTATTGTTGGTGTATATGTAGGTTGATTAGTTATTTCTATAGTTGGCGTATATGTAGGTTGACTTGTTATATATATAGTTGGTGTATATGTAGGTTGATTAGTTATTTCTATTGTTGGTTCATAAGAAGGATATTTAGTAATATATATAGTTGGTGTATATGTAGGTTGATTAGTTATTTCTATTGTTGGTTCATAAGAAGGATATTTAGTAATATATATAGTTGGTGTATATGTAGGTTGACTAGTTATATCTATAGTTGGTTCATAAGAAGGATATTTAGTAATATATATAGTTGGTTTATAAGAAGGTTGTATAGTAGGTATTTTTGTTTTACAATTTTTACCATTATTATCTAAATTACCATTACCACTATTACCATCATTGCCGTTACAACCTTTATCATTACTATTTGTAGATTTATCATCATTTTCATTATGATTATTAGAATATATAAAATTTATAATTTGAAAAAATAATAAAAGTTTTAAAAGTTTCATTTTGTTTTATATTAACTTATATAAAATTTTCTCTAAATAAAATTGGAATAATACATTTTTAAACAAAATAACCATAATTAATTTTATTAAGTTAGATATAGAATTATATAAAAAATTGAAATTAATAATTTAATAATGTAAATATGTAATATTATGAATTTAAATCAAGAATATATAATTGAATATTTAAAACCAATGTATTGCGGGTTTTCTGCTAAAATTAAAGGTACAAATAAAGTAGTATATGTATCACAATATGGACCTTCAGGTGGAACTAGTAAACCTAGTCTAACAAACAGTTCAGAAGAAGAACTTAAACCCGACAGTCATATTAAAATGGAAACTTTTAAGATGTTTATTGATAACCCAGATTCATATCAAATAAATGGTAGATGGAAAGGAAAACAATTTGGTCGTAATAATTTTACACTTACTAGTGAAAAATGGTTACAAGGAGCATGGGTAAATGATGTGTTTAAAGTAACTGTAATAAAAGATGGCGTTGTTAAATATGATGGTAATCCTTTTACAGAATCTAGTATTATTATAAATGATCAACTTGGGTTATCATGTAATTGTTTATGGAAAGATAAAGTATATCCGGTATATTTAACTGATAATCCACCACCACAAAGAGCATCTGATACTATTGTTATTTGGTATAATGAATTGCATAAAAAAATGTTAATTAAAATGTTAAGAAGAGGATCTGGTCCAAATGTAGACGGACCGAGTACTATAGTTATATCCGGAGGAGAACATAAACAACTTGAAAACGGTGAAGACGCAAGAAACCAAGCATTAATTACAATAAATGAAGAAATAGGTATTCCATTAGAAACAATTAATAAATGTTATTTTTTACCATTAGGAATTTATGATAGTAAATACCGGGATGGAAGATATGGTAAGTATTCAATGTTTCAAGATGGAATATTTGTAGAATGTGGTATTGATAGATATTCAGAAACTGATGCAAATATATTATTATTAGTAACTGATAATGATGTGTTGCCTAAAGAATGTGAACATACTGATAAACATGAAATAGCAGAAAAATGGTGGGAAGATATTTATTGTGTTTTAAACAAATATCAAACCAATGAGTTTATGCTTGAAGATCATAGAAAATTTATTTCTGATAGTATTAAAAAAGTACATGAATTTTTATTGTTATCATCATTTGGAAAAAATATATATAAATTTTAATATTAATTTGGTAAGTTTAATATTGTAGTTCTCCATATTTTTAATAATTCTTCTTTGTTACTTGTATCATAATTTATTAAATTAATTAATTCTGTCATATTAGTTGGTGTAAAATTATATAATGAAAACTTATTATTATTATTATTATTTTTCCATTCTATATAACTTTTTATAGTAGTATAATCATTATTAAATTCCTGTAATGTTAAGGTAGTTGTATTATATGGATGGTTTGTTTTATTAATTAGTCTCATAAAAATATGAGCAATAGCAGTATCATTCCACAATGAAAAAGGAGTAGTCATATTATATATATATATAATATTCTTTTAACATATTTATTGAATTAATTCTAAAATACATTTATTTATTCTATATTGATTTATTGTAAATTTAAATATATTTTCAATAACAACTAGCCAATTATTAATTAATCTTTGTATAAATAAATCAAAATAATCAGTTAAATCGTTATTAAGTATTTGCATAAATGGTGAATTACTAGGTATGTTGATTATATCACTAACTGATAATAAATTAAAGAGATCATTTAAAATTTCTTTTATTGATTTAGGTTCAAATGATTGTTTATCAGTATAATTATAAAATATATCAACACTATTTCTCACAAATTCTTTTGGTAAATCATTATATAATATATCTGTAAATTTTTTATCATTAATTACATTTTTAGCATCTAATAAATAATTAATTTTTTTATTAATTTCAATAAAATTATTATCAATACTTAAATCCATAAAATATTTTGTTAATAAATTACGTAATGTCATTTCAATATTAAAACAAATATATGTTTTAGTGATATGTTCTAATAATTCATACACAAATTTTAAAACTTTATTTCTTTCTGTATATTTACTCTCTTCAAAATATATTTTGCTTAAATCACTTAATTGTTTATAAAATTTATTAATAGATTTATAATCATTTACATTTAAATTAATATTTTTAAATAGTACTTTTTCTTGAATAGTAATTTTAATTAAATCTAAATTCCATGTTTTAGTTAAATCACTTTTAAATAATTCTTCCCAACATTCTAAATAAACACCACCACTATTATTTATAACAAAATCATCATATGTTTTTATAATTTGTTTTGGATTTTTATTTGTATTTATTGGTGGTAAATAAGGATCATTATTAATTTTTGTATTAATTATATTATATATTTTGTTTTTAGTATTAAAATCAATAATAAGTGTTTTTCTTTTATTAGTAAGATCAAATATTTGTTTTGTTAATCCCGCTTTACGTAATTCATAAACTTCGCTATCAAGTTTTATAATTTTTGATTGTAATATATTTAATTCTTCATTGAGTTGTCTTAAATAATCTTTCATAATTATAATATTATCTGATGATGGAATTTTAATTAAATTAATATAATTAAACAAGTAATTATTTGTAATATTTATTTTATTATTATTTGTTAAATTAAATATATCTGTCATATCATCAAGTTTGTAATCATCATTAAATCTCCATAAAACATCAGTTAAATATTCATTAATAATATAAAATATTGTTTTAAATGAAGTATCTAGATAATTAATAATATTATTACCAAATCTATCATTAGAACGTAAAATAACTTTAATTTCATTATATTGTGAACTAACAAAATTTGTTATAAATTCATTATAATTAGATCCATTTGTAAGTTTACTAATATGATTAATACATTCATATTTTAATTGATCAAAAGGATTTTTTGGTAATCCAAAATTATTTATATCAATATCATTTTTTCTTAATGTTTCTATTGATTGATGATGATATGTTTTTTCTAATGGACTAATAACAGAATTACTATTATCATCAATAGCATATGGATCCGCATTTTTTTCAATTAAAAATGTTAATATATTTTGATTTATTTTTAAACAATATAATTGTTTTAAAATATTTGTATTATTATATTCATTAGGATATATAATAAATTTACAATCTTCAAGTTTATCTTTATTTCTAAAAAGATAAAAATTTCTAAAAGTATCATCATCAACTTTATCATCAAAACTTATTTTAGTATTTTTAAATTCACCAATACTATATAATTGTTTATTTTCACTAATCTCTGAAATATTATTTTCATATAATAATTTACTAATTGCTTTATCTACAAATAAATCAGTTTGATCTTTAATGTTTTCTTCAATTAATTTAAATAAATAAAAAACCTCTTGTGACAAATTTATTTTAGTATCTTTGATAGAGACTACAATATCTTTAATTTTATCAAGTATTTTATTATATTTATTTTTATCTAAATTTTGTAATAATAAAATTTTATTATATTCAAAAAATGTTCCTAATTCAATCTCCATTGATGGTGGTAATTCTACTTTATTATTTTGATAATATTGCTGAATTCTAATAATACCATTATCTAAAAATATGTTTGATAAATATGATGTAAAATAATCAGATTTAATTTTTTCAGGTTTAAATTTATTTTTTGTTATATCAAATAGGTGTGATTGTATATTTGTAGGTTCATAATTAGGTAATAATACATCATATCTACTATCAAAAATAAAAGATTTTATATGGTCAACTCGATAATATGAAAATTGTGGAATTTTTATTGTTTTATCTTTACTAAATAAATAATAATATAAAAATATATTTGCATTAATTTTATTTAAAAAATTATTTAATTCTGTTATATCAAAAATTTTAACATTTAAATCTTTGTTAGAATATTTTTTATAATTATTTACAAGTTCTTTTTGTAATGTTACTAAATTGTTAATTATATAATAAAATTCAAGATAATATTTTGATATATTTTTAATTTTACCTTGTTTTATTGAATTTAATAATATGTAATATGAGTTATCCGGATTAATAAAAAGTTCTCTTAATAACATTGTAATTCTGTTAATTTGATAAATATATAAATTACATAATGATAAATTAAATGGTGGTCTATATTGATATTTATTATATATATAATAACTATATGTATCTGTTTTTTTAATATCATTATTTGAAAAATAATAATTTCCAGGTAATGGTAATGTTAAATTTGGTAATACCGCATTAAAATCTAATAAATATAGGTTATTTTTATTTAAATCGATATTATACATATTTGATTCATCAACATTTTCAAGTAAAATTGGAATAACACCTTTAAATTTAAGTTTTAAATTTATTGCTTCAAAAAATTTATTAAAATAAAAGTTATTATTGTAATTATCATTAAACTCATTGTATAATAAACAATAAATAAAGTTTTGAAAACTAGGACCACAATAAGATAATAATAAATTAAATATATCATTACTTTCATAATCAAATTTAAGATCATTTATACCATATTTTTTAAATTTAGTGTTTAATAAATTAATAAATTTATTATATGTTAGGTTATCTTTTATATAATAACTATAAAATAATTCATAATAAGAATAATTTTTAATCATATAAATAAAATCAGTCAACATAATATTAGGAACTTTTATTTCATTATTTTCAACCATAATATTTGCTTTTTTAATAATTTCTTCAATAATATTATTATTAATTGTGGTAGTTGTGTAATAAGCATCAATTAAATCAAAAATTTCAATAACATTATTTGGTAAATAATTGTTTATATTATTTATGTCAAAATTATGTAATGGTTTTACAAAATGCCCAAAAATTAATTTTAATACTAAAGACTGATTTTTTTTTATTTTATATAATGTTGGAACTAAAAAAAATGATAAATATGATATAAAATGATCAAATGTATATTGTTGATGAATTAAACATGCTATTATGTTGATAATTAATATGTTATAATTGCTATTTAAATTATACGAAAAAGGGTCAGATTCCATCAAAGTACAAATTTCAATATATTTACAATATATTTCTGTTGCATAATCTGGATTAAAAAGCTTATTAATATAATTATTGAGATAATTATAAATAATATCATTATTGTCTATTAATAATAATGTATTAATATAATTATCAATATCATCAAATGTTTTTAAATTATCAATTTCAATATAATTGGTATTAAGTATTAAAAATATAAATAATTTTGTAAATTTAATTTCATCATTTTTTTCATCAATAAACCAATCTTTGATAGTATTAAAATCATATATACTATAATTTTTATCTAATATCATATTTCTAGATCCTCCATAAAATGTATTGTCATCCATATTAATTATATTATCTGCATAATCATTAGCTAATTTTGATTTGAAATTATTATTTACATTATCAAATAATTTGTAGTCATCCGTTAAAAAATCAATATTTTTATTATAAAAAATATCTTTGTTTTTACTTATAGTTATATTATCAGGGGAACATGTATTAAGAAATTCAGTATAAATTGGTTCAACAAGTAATTTATCTTTATTCAATTCATCAACTGTATTATTATTTAAATCAATAATATTATTAGAATAATTCTTAAATTTATCAACATTATCAAGTAGTTTTTTTTTAATTTCTTTTTTAATATTAGCATTTTTAATAAGACCAATATTTTCTTCAATTTTATATGAATCATCTGTAGGTACATGAAGTTCAATTCTGGTTGAATTATTAAATTTGTTCCATGATTTTTCAACTATTTTTTTAATTTCATTTCTTTGTATATTAATAAATTCTGTATTTTCTTTAATAATATTTATTTTTTCAGTAGAAGAAATATTTTTTTGTATTTTATTTTGTGTTTCTAATAATATATTTTCAATTTCTGGACTATTTTTTAGTGTTTCATAAATTGTTTTTTCTAATGATATTACAAATGGTTCTTCTTTTAAAATTGGATAAAGTAATTTTTTTATTTCAAGTATATCATCTTTTTTAATAATATTATCTTTTCTTTGAAATGAAATTAAATCAGAAATTTCTTTTTTTTCAAATAATTTAATATCACCAATTAATAAATAATGTAAAGCTGAAAATCCATTATTATCTTTATAATTCAAATTAACTTCACATTCATTAACTAAATATTCTACAATTTCTTGATGTTGTTTTTGACATGCTATGTGTATTGGTGTCTGATTTTCTTTATTAGGTTCATCGGGATTAACATCATTTTTTACTAAAAATTTTATTATATTAAGTTTATTAAATTCATTTTTTAATTTATCATCATTTAATAAAATTTCATGTATCAAATTATTACCAGTAGTTGGTAATGTAACATAAAGAGGTACCTTATTAATTAATGAATATTGAATTATTTCTTGTGTATCCATTTGATAAACTAAATTAAATAAATCATAAATTTTTTGTGAATCAATATTAATATTTGTTCTGTAAGGTTTATCATATCTAAATGCCATTATTATTTTATTAGAAAAAAAAAAATATACTTAGAACTAAATTTATATTTTTATTTAATGTTAAAATATGGTTCTTTAAATAATGTATTAAACCAAAATTCTAAAACATTATTACCTAGAAATTTAACTTTAAATAGTTCTTTAAACACAACAAAAAATAATATTATCATAACTAACACTGTTAATAGTGATTTAACAAATAATACAACAACACAAACCAACATAAATATTTCTGATGCATCTATAGATAATTTAAATGTAACTAAAATCAGTGCATCAAATAATAGTATAAATCCATATATTATTTGTGATGGTCCAATAGCATTTTCATTATTAAGATCAGAATATATGTATCATAATTTTAAAATATATCCAATATTATTTACACAAGATATTTTAATTAATAATAAAAATTTAGAATTAAATAGTGATTCTATTATTATAAAAGATAATGTTCTAGTTATTAATAATGACGTTAAAAATAACTCTTTACTAGATAATACTACTGATGTATTTATAACAGGAATTATATTTCCAATAATAGATCAAAATAGTTCAACAGGTTATTATAGTGGTTTATTATATTTACCAAATAATAAAATTGAAAAAGTTAGTCCAACATCTACAATATATAAATGGACAAATAACAAATATTTAATATTTAAAAATTTAAATAAAGGATTTTACAAATTAAAATATTTATCACAAAATAATAATTTTTTAACTTATAAAAATACATTAACATCTACATATGTTGACTTATTTGATAATAATGACGATTTATCTAACTTGATTGTTAATTCTATTGCTATTACAGATGGTGAACTTGTTGCTTTTAATAATGAATATTTAAATATAATGTTAGGTGATCAAGATAATCAACCTATAAATATTATAACATTTAATAAAACAAATATACATTTTAAAAATAATATTGACATGATTTTTGATACAAGTTTAACAATAAAAAATTTTATTGATTATTTAAAATTTTATAATAATTTAATAACATTTTACACTGATATATTTTTTAATAATAATAATTCTTTTATTAATTTTACAGATAAATTAACTATTATTTCAAATGGTCAATCATTTTTATCATTTGATTATACAAATAATAGAATTGAATTTAATAAAGATGTAATTGTTAATACACTAATTATTTTAAGTAATTTAGAATTAAATTTTAAAGATTTATTTTTTGGCAATGAATTAAATATTGGCTCTTTAATTAATAATATTTTTGTACCATTTTTAAATTTTACTAATACATCTACAAATCAAAGTTTAAATTTATTAATTAATTCATATGTTAACAATTTATTTATTAATAATAATTTAACATTTAATTCAACATCAAAATTAACTTTTGAAAATATATTAAATATTATTTCATCTTCGGGTGATACATATTTTAATATTAATAATATAAATAAAAGTATAAATTTTGATAAAATAATAAATGTTTCTGATATTACTATTTCATCAAGTATTTTACTAAATAATCAAATATCTATAAAAGTAATTAACGATTTTAAAATAACTGATATACAAAATAATTTACTGATTAATTTTAATTCCTCATATTTAAGATTTTTTTATAATTTGTATATTAATAAATTTAATCCAAAAATTACTTTTGATGACTTGAATACTATTGAAATTAGTTCAATTAATCCAAATATTAAACTACAAGTTAATCAAAATAGTATTATTATTAATGGACCTTCTAATAGTAATAGTACTACATTAAATGTTATAGTTGGTTCATCATTAAATATAACAAATATTAGTTGTAATTTTGAATCTGGATTAAATATTTTTAATTTTATTCCTACTGCAAAATTATATGTTTTATCAGGTGCTACTAAACCAACTGAAAATATTTCATTTGTATTTCAAAGTGTATATTCTATTCCTAATGAAAACACTACACAATTTTCTGGTAAATTAAATATTACTTCAAGAGCGATGGATGGTAATTTTATTAATATATATAATATTAATATTTGGACAACACCATTAGGTACTGTTGAATATGATACAATTATACCAATTAATAATAATTTATTAGGTGATTGGAGTATTAATAATTTTATTTTAACTTTAGTACAACCAATGGATAATGGTGACTATTATAATATACAAATTAATTGTAATGGATCTCTTAATTATAATATTATTTGGGGTATTAAATTAGATGGGTTATCTATATAAAAAATTGATTTTATAATAATTAAAAACTTAATTTTATAAAATTAATGACATCTATGAAACATATTTATTCACTAGTGCAATATAATAATTATGATGAATTACAATCTATACTTAAATCAAAAAATCTTAATATTACTATGTTATCAAAAAATACAGAATTTATAATACCATATGCTATTAAACATAGATCAAAAGAATGCTTTGATCTATTAGTTGAATCTAAATTTTTTAATCCCGCTGATGAAAATATGAGTGGAATAATTATAGCGTTAGAATATTTTTGTAATTCACCAAATGATTCAAATTCATATTATTTAAATATATTAAAAAATAAACCAATTATTTATTCAAATAAATCAATTGAAGTAATTATTTCTACTGGATATTTTGATAATTATGAAGATATAGTTTTAAATTTTATTAATTCAAATCCTAATACAAACATTGAATATGCACTTAGTATAAGTTTAAAAAATAATAATGCATTTAGTAAAATATTAAATTATGGTTTTACAATGAATTTAATCAATTATAATTCATTTTTATATGTAATACAAATTGCTAATAGAAAAGAGAAATTTATGGTACTGACAGAATTTCTTAACAATAAAATAGATATGTTTGAAGATCATAATATTATGTTTATGTGTTTTTTTGAAAATTTTCATAATACAATTGCAATTAAATTTATTGTAGATAAATTATTATTATATAATTCTAAAATTAACTTTTCAAATCTTTTATTAGATTATTTTAAATGGAAAGAACATGTAAATAATATGTCTAATGTTATATTTGAAAAATTGTACAATATTTATATTAACTATTCTACATTAAAAAGATTAAAATGTGACTTTTTTAAAAATTTTGATATATTATCTATAATGATGGACAACTTTGTATTTAAAACATATTATTTCAGTAGTACTTCTGCTGTAGATATAATTTTATTATATACCAAGATAATTGATTTACTAATTTCAGAAAAAATTATAATTAATGGTAATACAAAATTAAAAAATATTAGTAATATACCATTTAGTAATATTTCTACATATAATAAGGATGTTCATTATCAATATATTAAATATTTGTTAGATTATATAAATAAATATGGCATTAATATTGATGAATTTGAAGGTATCATTAATTTGCAATATCGTGTACAAAATCCTATTAATATACAAAATATGCTCCCTAAAAAACTAAGAATAATAAAAATTTGGTAATTTATACATTACTAGGTTTTATGTTATTCATATCACTAATACTTTTTTGCTGTTGTTCATACACCATTTTTGCATAAATATTTTTAGCCATATCTTGTGCTTTTTGTGCAGATAAATCTTCACCTGTTTTTGTAGTAGATAAATTTTCAAAAAGCATATTGTTATCAATAGGTTGTACAATGTTAGCGTCATTCAATTGATTAAGAAATTGACTTGTTACTTTATCATTATTTTTTAAATAATTTATAACATCATCACTATCTGGTCCAGACATTGGTAAACATTTACCTTGAATTTTACATGTATTAGTTTCTCTTAAATAACCTTTTAAATTATTTAAGATTTGATCCCCATTATTTTGAAGAAAATGTTTATAATCTTGTGCTGATTGAACATTATTAATATTTCTTACATATTGGTCAAATACTCTACTTCTTACATAAGATGTTAAAAATCTTCCATCATTCATTAATGGGGGACAATTATATTTATAATATCTGTTATCCATAACGTATTATATATAATTAGATATTTTTATTTAAAATAAAATTTTTAATGTCATTTAATAATTGATTTTTATTTTTATTTTTACCATTTAATTGTAAACCTAATTTATATTCAATTGCTATATCTTGTAATTCTGGAAGTTTATATTTATTTAAATTTTTTAAAATATTTTCTAATTTTGATTCATTTATTTTTAGTGTTGAATTATTCTGTATATTTTCTACATTATCATTATTATCGTTTGAAAATTCTTCTAAAGGTGTTGTTATTTTATTTTCACTAGTTTCACTTGATATAGTTTCTTCTTTTATTTCTTTACTTGTTTTTGTTTCATTACTTTTATTTGTTAATTGTGTTTCAGATTTATGTGATTGAATACTTTTTTCAGTTAGAGTTTCGCTATTTAATACTGATTCGGTTTCATTACTAAATGATTCATTAGATACCTCGTTAATTTTTGGTAAAATATCATATTGTTTAGCATTAAGTAAATTAAAATTAAAAGGTATATTTAATGGTACCATTGCTATTTGATCAAATACATAATTAATTTCTGTTGATGTATCTTGTGGTAAATTTCGTAGTTCATTTTGAATAGATATATATTCTTCATTTAATTTATTTAATTCATTTTGTCTATTTATTTCTAATTGATATTGTTCTGAATTGTAATTATGTTCTTGACTATTATTAAATTCTGGTTCCAAACTATTATTAAATTCTGGTTCCAAACTATTATTAAATTTTGGTTCCAAACTATTATTAAATTTTGGTTCCAAACTATTATTTGATTCTGATAAATTATCAGTTTGAATATCTAAATTATTCAAATTAACAAGCTCATTTTCAATATTTAATGGCGTTATACCATTTAAACCATTATAATAATTTTCAAGTTTAATTAATCTACTATATGAATAATTAACTTTTTTATTTATATGTAACAGTTCTTTATAAATAAAATAACAAATTATTGTTAATGCAATTATTATTATCAATTTTAAATCAAAAAAACCCATATTAATATATATATATTATTCTTTTAAACATTAAACTCACTTTTATATAAAAATTCTTTAATTTTTTACAGTTTAACAATTATAAATTTGTCGTGCTTTTACAGCGGGGACTATTTTAAATATTATATTTTAATGTCAACAATAAACCAGATCATGTCCCTAGACTTATATTTTTTAAACAAATATATAAAAGAACAGGAAATATGACCTATAATTTTTAGATAATATAAGTATGTTTAAATAATAAAATTAAATATATATAATAATAAAATGGGAGGTGGTTTAATACAACTGGTAATATCTGGGAAACAAGATGTATCATTAACATATAATCCAGAAATTACATTTTTTAAAAAAGTATATAAAAGACATACAAATTTTTCTTTAGAAATAAAAGAAATATATACAGACCAACAAGCTGATTATGGTAATATTATATCTTTTAAATTAGATAATGCAGATATGATACATAGATGTTTTATTGAAATAAATTTACCACATTTATCATTTGATGATTCAAGTATAAATAATATTAATTATATAAATTGGAAATCAAATTTATTAAATAGACTAAATAATAGTATAAATAAATGGAAAACATTATATATTAATTTTAAAAATTTTATAACAATTGAATTAATATTATATCAACAGCTACAAAAATTATTTTTATCAGACAATATAACATTAAATACTTTAAAAGATGCAGTAGTGCGATTTAATAATACATATAAAAGTCAATTAAATATATATTCAAATTTAATAGATGTAGAAATTTATAATAAAATTAATATGAGTGGTTATATTTTAAGTATTAATAAACTATTAACATATATAGATATTTTACCAAATGATAATTATATTTCAATAAATACAATAAAAAAAAGATTAAACATACAATATAATACTATTTATGAATATTTAAATTATTATCATTCAAATTGGAAAGAATCAATAAATATTTATGACTCATATAATTCAAATAAACTAAATTTAGCATGGAATCAATTTATAGGACATTTTTATTTTACAAATTTTGAATTAGAAATAGGTGGCCAAGTTGTAGAACAATATTCATCAGAACAATTACACATATATCAATATCATCATTTGACAGAAGATCAAATTAATAATTATTATAAAATGATTGGTCAAATACCAGAATTAAATGAATTTAATAAAATACCAAAACCACAAACCAAAATCATTTTACCTTTATTATTTTGGTTTTGTAGAAAAGCAGGAACATCATTACCATTAGTAGCAATGAGAAATACATCAGTTAATATTAATTTAACACTAAATAAATTAAAAAATTTACTTTATTTTATTGATTATGAATCAGAATTCTATAAATATTTAAAATTAACAGTACCAAAAGAAGATAGTCCAGATACATTACTAAATTATTTAAATTTTACTTATAATATTAATAATAAAAATTTAACATACAATTTAAAAAATATTAATAATAAAGCATTAAGTTTAATTTATACTAGTTTAAAACCTGAAGATATAACATACATTTTAGAAACATACGGCATTATTGAAAATAATGAATATGTATTAAATTTAAATGAATGGATAATATTTAAAAATGATATTAAAAATAATTTAAATTTAATGATTAAAATTGGAGGGTATGAAAATTATGCAGATTTTAATTATTTATTAAATTTAGTGCCTAAACCTGATATTAAATTATTATGTGAAAATGTTTATTTAGATGATGTAGAAAGACATAAATTTGCTTCTACTAAACTTGAATATATTATTGAAACATTTAATGAAAATATATTTGATATATATAATATGTATATTTTTGATGGAACCATATCATTAGATAAACCATGTAAATATTTAAAATGGTTTATTCAACCTAAAAATTTTTTATTAGGGTTAAGTCCATATTCTAAAATGACACCATATTTATATGATTATTCTAAATATTTCAAAAATTTCTTTTTTGATAAAGAAATTATAACATTAAATCAAATGGAATTATTAAATCAATATTTAGATAAATCATTTTATAGTTATGTGCTAGGTTATAAAACATTAAATAGAGAATTACCAGATGGTGTATATTTTTATAATTTTGCATTATTTCCTGAAGATTCACAACCTTCTGGTACTGCTAATTTATCTGTAATTACAGAAAAAAAAATAAGATTTGAAATGAATCCTTTATTTTTGAGTGAATATTTTAACTCTAAACTTAATCCTAGTAAATTAGGTTTACAACTAAAAGTTTTAACATTAAATTATAATTTATTTGTCGTTCATCAAGGTAATGCTAGATTGGTTTTTATTCAGTAAGTTTTTTATTGAATTATACAATTCGAAATCTGCATCATTTACACATATTGCATCTATACTTTTCATATTTTCTATTCTAAGATGTTCATAAATCGGTAATTTAGTTGTATAAAATGTATTATAATGTGAACTTATATAGAGATTCTCTATTTCTATTACCATAAATATCTGTATACATCTCAACCTCATAGTTTGTTCCTATAGGAATGATTTGTATAAATATCAACCAAGCTCTATAAAATTGTGGGTTTAATTTAACATATCCGTTTGTTTCAAATAAATCAAACAATTTTATGAAGTTATGAGAAGTTTTAATACTTGGTATTGTGCTTGTACTTGGTTTAGCACCCTTAGCACCCATTATATTCTTAATATAACTCACTTTTTAAATCAATACTAATTATATTAGTTTCTATAGTATAATTAGTAGAGAGTGGGTGTTCAATAAGGTATTGCTAGATTGATTTTTAATCAGTAAATTTAAATTTTATAAATGGTGTCTCACTACCAAATATATCAAAATTATCAATTAATATTGCTCTAGTACTTAAAAGTATATAAAGATATATAAAATCTTTATTTCTTTTCTTAGGTGCGCCTAACACACATTATCCACTGGGTCAACCTCATGGAATATATTTATTTTTATTGGATTATATAATTTAT
>JACCEA011406838.1_pt1 | contig 15566 bp, 8 predicted proteins | sample 7449851 | NCBI WGS metagenome assembly JACCEA01 (sample SAMN15323453, study PRJNA562643) | freshwater metagenome | isolation source: river surface water | place: USA:Blue River Watershed | collected 2017-08-18 | reverse complement strand
CCCGGCACGGCGCCGGCGGCCGGCGGAGAAGCGGGCACGGCGGATGCGGCCTTCGCCGCCTTCGGCCTGCCCGGGGCCCCGACGACGGAAGGCGGCGGCGGCCCGGCCGATGTCGGCCGCGGCCAGACGATGCCGATCCCGCTCGATATCTACGAAAAGGTGATGCGCGATCCGGCGGGCCGCGATCCGCGCGGCTATATCGTGTCGCTGGACCAGGAAGATTTTCCGACGGCGGTGAAGTTCATCAACGTGCTGCTCAAGGGCGGCGTGGAGGTGCACAAGGCCACGGCGACGTTCACGGTGGCGGGCAAGACCTACCCGGCGGGTTCCTACGTGGTGAAGGCGGCCCAGGCGTTCCGCCCGGCGGTGCTCGATTCGTTCGAGCCGATTTTCCATCCGATGGATTTCGCCTACCCGGGCGGCCCGCCGAAGCGGCCCTACGACATCACCGGCTGGACCCTCGCCACCCAGATGGGCGTTAAGTTCGACCGGGTGCTCGATGCCTTCGACGGCCCCTTCGAGCCGGTCGGTTTCGATCTCCAGAAAGCGCCCGCGGCCAAAATCAAAGGCGTGGCCAGCCCGGTCGGCTACCTCGTCAGCCACAAGGAGAACGACGCGTTCATCCTCATGAACCGCCTGCTGAAGGCCAACGCCGACGTCTTCTGGCTCAAGGAGGAGCAGATGTTCGAGGGCAAGGGACTCGGCACCGGCACGCTCTGGGTGCCCGGCACCGCCGCGGCCAAGCCGATCGTCGAGCGCGGCGCCGCCGAACTCGGTCTCACGGTGGTCGGACTCGCGAAAGCGCCCGCGGGCGAGGCGATGAAGCTGAAGCCGATCCGCATCGGCCTCGTCGACACCTACGGCGGTTCGATGCCCTCGGGCTGGGTGCGCTGGATGTTCGAGAAATACGAATTCAACTTCGAGCAGGTGTTCGCGCAGGTGCTCGAGGCGGGAAATCTGAAGAGCAACTTCGACGTGATCGTCTTCCCCAGCGGCACCTACACCGAAGGCCGCGGCGGCCGCGGCGGCGGTCGCTTCGGGCGTCGCGAGATTCCGCCGGAGTCGATCCCCGAGGAATTCCGCTCCATGCTCGGCCGCGTGACGGCCGCCAAGACCGTCCCGCCGGTGCGCAAGTTCGTCGAGGAGGGCGGCACCGTGGTGGCGCTCGGATCCTCCGCCAGCATCGGCGAGGCGATGGGGCTGCCGGTGTCCGACAAGCTCGTCGAGCCGGGCCCGGATGGAAAATCGAAGAGCCTTCCCGCGGACAAGTTCTACATCCCGGGCTCCGTGCTCGTCGCGAAGATCAACAACCAGCACCCGGTCGCCTTCGGCATGCCGCGGGAAGGCCACGTCTTCTTCGACAGCAGCCCGGTGTTCGCGCTGAACGAGGCGGGCACGCCGAAGCCCTCGAAGCTCATTTGGATCGAGGGCAAGGAGCCGCTCTTCTCCGGCTGGGCGGTCGGCCAGCAGTATCTCGACGGCGGTCACTTGGCCACCGAGGCGAGTGTCGGCGCCGGCAAGCTCGTGCTGCTCGGCCTCGAGGCGACGTTCCGAGCCACCCCGCACGCGAACTTCAAGCTGTTCTTCAACTCGCTCTACTACGGGTCCGCCACGCCGTCCGAAAAGGCGGTCGCGGGCGATCAGCAGTGAGACGCGGCCCCCTCGACTCGTCGGCGGGCGGGCACCTCGCGGTGCCCGCCCATTTCCCCGCGATGCTGGTCCCTGCTGCGCCCGCCGACTTCGGTGGACGCAGCGGGGCTGGCCCGAGCGGCGCGTCCGGCCGAGGACGATCCGGCGCTGCGCCTCGACGCGCGGCCCGGGTCGGGCGAGTCGTGCTGCTGCTCGCCGCCCTGTCGGCAGGCGCATTGGCGACCGTCGCATCGGCGGCGCCGGCCGCGCCCGGACGCAAGGCGGAGATCGCGCCCGGCGGCTACTTCAAGGCCGGCTTCGATCTGTTGGCGGCGTTTCCCTTCGATCCGCCCGAGCCGGATCCCGCCGCGAAACCCGGAACGCCCCCGCCGTCGGCGGCGAAGCAGATCCCGCCCGAGATCAAGGCGCTCGACGGCCGCAAGGTGATCGTCTCCGGCTTCATGATCCCGACGAAGATGGAGAAGGGCCTGGTGACCGAGCTGCTGCTCGTGGCCAGCCAGCAGCTCTGTTGCTACGGCGCAGTCCCGAAGCTCAACGAATTCATCGTCGTGAAAATGCTGTCGGGCGGCGTGAAGGCGACGAGCGACGTGCCGGTCGAGTTCCACGGCAAGATCAGCGTCAAAGAGGTTTTTGAAGATGGCTATCTGTCCCACATCTACGCGGTCGACGCCGAGAAGCTCGGCAAGGTCGGCACCGATTGAAACCCGGCCGGCGCGGTCCCCGCGGCCGCGCCCGGCGGGGGCCGCGTTTCCTGCCTCGCTGGCGTGCCTCGCGCTCTGCCTCGCGGGGTGCGGGGCCAAAAAGACCGAGGCGCGCCGCGCCGCCGCGCCGAAGGCCCAACCCGTCGAAGTCGCGACCGTGCAGCGGCGCGATCTGGCGGAGACGATCAACTTGGTGGGATCCGTGGCCGCCACCGAGTCGGCGCAGGTGCGGACGGAGCTGAGCGGGCTGGTGCGCGAGATTGTTTTCCAGGAAGGCCAGGCCGTGAAGCGGGGCCAGGTGCTGCTGAAAATCGACGACACCGAGATCGCGGCGCAGGCGGAGGAAGCAGCGGCGACGTTCCGCCTCGCGGAGCTGAACCTGCAGCGGGCGGACAATCTCGCGAAAACGCACAATCTCACGGAGGCCGACCGGGATCGCGCGGAGGCCGAGTTCCGCAGCGCCAAGGCCCGCCTGGCGCTGCAGCGCGGCCGGCTCGCGAAGACGGAGATTCGCGCGCCGTTCGACGGGGTGGCCGGTGCCCGCGCCGTCTCGCCCGGCGACTACGTCACCAGCCAGAGCGTGATCACGGTGATCGACGACCTGTCGCGGCTGAAAATCGAATTCGAGGTGCCGGAGCGCTACCTCGGGCTCGTGCGGCCGGGCACCGCGTTCACGGTGAAGCCGAGCGGCGCGCCGGCGGTGGCGGGCGAGGTCTTCTTCGTCAGCCCGACGCTGGGCCGGCAGACCCGCTCGGGTCCGGCCAAGGGCTTCCTGTCCGAATCGCCGCCGGGCCTGAAGCCGGGCATGTTTGCGAACATCGAATTGGTGCTGGCGCGCCACCCGGGGGTCCTGGTCGTGCCGGAGAGCGCGATTCTCGTCTCCGGAGCCGGCCCCCGGATCGTGGTGGCCCGGAAGGCCGCGACGGGCAGCACGGCCGACTTCGTGCCGGTGCGGCTGGGGCTGCGGCACAAGGGATTCGTCGAGGTCGAGGCCCTGCGGGGCAACCTGGCGCCCGACACCGCGGTCGTCGCGGCCGGGGTGGGTGCGATCACGTTGTTCCAGGATGCCCCGCTCGAGGTCCGGCCGCTGCGCAAGGAGCTGCTGCTGGCGGCGGAGCAATAGCCCGTGATGAACCTGTCCGACCTCTCGATCCGGCGTCCGGTCATCTGTATCGTGGCGTCGGTGCTTCTGGTGCTCGTCGGCGCGCTGCGTTTCCGGGATCTGCCCGTGCGGGAATATCCGAACATCGACTCGCCGACCGTTTCGGTGGAGACGACCTACCCCGGGGCGTCGGCGGAAGTGGTGGAAACCAAGATCACGGAGCCGCTGGAGAAGGAGGTGGCGGCGATCGAGGGCATCCGGCTCATCCGCTCGTCGTCCTCGGAACAGTCGTCGCGGATCACGGTGGAGTTCAACCTCGACCGGGACATCGACCAGGCGGCCAACGATGTGCGCGACCGGGTCGGCCGCGTGCGCCTGCCCGACGCGGTGAACCCGCCGCGGGTCAGCAAGCAGGATCCCGACACGAGTCCCGTGCTCACGATCTCGTTCAATTCCGAGCGCTACACCCGGCTGGAGATCGTCGAGCTGCTGGAGCGCATCGTCGTGCAGCGCGTGCAGAGTGTCCCCGGCGTGGGCTCGACCCGTATCGACGGCCCGCGCTTCGCGATGCGGCTCTGGCTGGACAGCGACCGCCTCGCGGCCCACGGCCTGACGGTCGGGGAGGTGGAGGCCGCGCTGCGCCGGCAGAACGTCGAGGTGCCGGGCGGCCGGATCGAGTCGGTGGCGCGGGAGTTCCCGGTGCGCCTGCTCGGGAGTCTCGCGGAGATCGCGGATTTCGAGAACCTGGTGCTCGCGACGCGCGGCCATTCCCAGGTGAAGTTGCGCGAGGTCGGGCGCGTGGAGCTGGGCGCGGAGGACTACCGGGCGGAAACCTATTTCAAGGGACGCCCGACGGTCGGCCTGCAGGTCATGCGGCAGTCGCAGGCCAATCTGCTCGAGCTCGCCGACGGGGTGAAGGCGCTGCTGCCGGTGTTCCGCGCCGAGTTGCCGCCGGGCATCAACATCGAGGTCAACAAGGACGACTCCGTCTTCGTGGCGCGCTCGGTGCGCGAGGTGTATCGCACCTTTTACGAAGCCGCCGCGCTCGTGGTGCTGATGATCTTCCTGTTCCTGCGCGACTGGCGGGCGACCTTGATCCCGGTGGTCGCGATCCCGATCTCGGTCGTGGGCGCGCTGGCCGTGATCGCCGCGCTGGGCTTTTCCATCAACCTGCTGACGCTGCTGGCCTTCGTGCTGGCGATCGGCCTGGTCGTGGACGACGCGATCGTGATGTTGGAAAACATCTATCGCAACGTGGAGCTCGGGCAGCCCCCGATCCGGGCGGCGATCCACGGCGCGCGCGAAGTCACCTTCGCGGTGATCGCGACGACGCTCACGCTGGCGGCGGTCTTCGTGCCGGTGGCGTTCCAGTCCGGCCAGACGGGACGCCTGTTCTACGAGTTCGGCATCACTCTCGCGGTGTCGGTGCTGGTTTCCGCCTTCGTCGCGCTCACGCTCACGCCGATGCTGTGCTCGCGGCTGTTGCGGGGCGCCGCGGCCGGCGGAAGCCATGGCTGGCTGCAGCGGAAAACGGAGCCGGCATTCGTCCGCCTCAACGCCGCCTTCGCGCGGTCCCTCGACCTCGCGTTCCGCGGCCGCGCGTGGGTGCTCGCGGCCGTGGTCGCGTTTTGCGGCACGGGCGGCTGGCTCTACACGCAGCTCCAGCGCGAGCTGATCCCCGCCGAGGACCGCGGGGTGCTGACGGCGAACATGGTGCCGCCGGTCGGAGCGACGCCGGAGTATCTGCGGCTCTATTCCTACGACATGGAGCAGCAGGTGCTCGCGATCCCCGAGGTGGACCGGACCTTCCACCGGACCGGCGAAGGCGGGCGGGCCTACGTGACGGCGACGCTGAAACCGTGGGAGGAGCGGACGCGCAGGACGCAGGACGTGATCGCGGAGCTGCGGAGAAAATTCCAGGGCACGATGACGGGCGCGCAGGGCACGGTGGCGCCGACGCGGCCCTTCGGGCAATCCGGCGGCGCGCGCGGCGGCAACGCCGTGCAACTTGTGCTGCAGGGCAGCCAGTTCGCGACCTTGCTCGGGACGGCCGAGGCGCTGCAGCAGCGGATGCGGGCGAGCGGGATCTTCGGCCCGACACGGGTGGATCCGTCGCTCTCGAAACCGCAGCTCGACGTGCGCATCGACCGGGCGCGCGCGGCCGACCTGCAGGTGTCCGTCAGCGACATCGCGGCCACGCTCGAGACCATGCTCGGCGGGCGCCGCGTGACGGAGTTCCAGCGCGGGAACCAGCAATATTACGTGGTGCTCCAGATCGAGGACGCGAAGCGCGCGACCCCGGCCGATCTGTCGCGCCTCCACGTGCGGTCCGGCGGCGGGCAGCTCGTCCAATTGGGCAATCTCGTCACGTGGTCGGAGCAGGCGGTCCCGGAAACCTACCCGCATTTCAACCGGTTGCGCTCGCTCACCGTTTCCGGCCAGCTCGCCGAGGGCGCGACGATCGGAACGGCGGTGCGTTTTCTGGACGGCGAACTGCGCGGCCTGCTGCCCGCGGGCTGTTCCTACGCGTGGGACGGCGAGTCGCGGCAGTATGTCGAAGCCGCGGGGGACACCTGGCTGCTCTTCGGTCTGGCGCTGGTGTTCACCTTTTTGATTCTCGCGGCGCAGTTCGAATCCTGGATCCACCCGGCGACGATTTTCATCGGGGTGTTCATCGCGTTGGCCGGCGGGGTGATCGTGCTCTACGGCTCGCGCTGGTGGGGGGCGCCGCTCACCGACAATCTCTTCTCGCGCTTCGGCTTGATCATGCTGATCGGGCTGGTGGCGAAGAACGGCATTCTGATCGTGGAGTTCGCCAACCAGCTTCAGGTGCGCGACGGACTCGACGGTCCGACCGCGGCGCGCGAGGCGGCCGTGCTGCGCTTCCGGCCGATTCTGATGACTTCGATCTCGACCGTGCTGGGGGCGGTGCCGATCGCGTTTGCCGGCGGCGCGGGCGCGGAGACACGCAATCCCCTGGGCGTGGCGATCGTGGGCGGGCTGACGCTGGCGACCGGGCTCACGCTGTATGTCGTGCCGATCGTCTATGCCCTGGTCGACCGGTTGAGCGTGCGCGTGCTGGGTCGGTCGAGCGCGGCGGGTTTGAAACGCGCGGAGGAGATCCGGGCGGAAGGGCGCGCGGACGGGGCCCCGGTGCCCGGCGCGCCCGCCTTCGGCCGAGGCTAACATGAACGCGGTGTAATGAATATGAATTCGCCCCGACCTGCAGCGCCGCGCCGCGCGTCCCGCCGGCGGATCGCGCGGTTCTTCGCATGCGTTGCATGGCTCCGAGGGGCGCGATGCCAAAGTTTCATTCCTGCCCTGCGCGCCACGATTTGGTGCGTGCCGTGCTTTCCGCTCCTGTCCGAACACCGGCCTCGCCCGTTGAGCATCGCCGCAGCGCTTCGCCGAATTCCGGCGGCCTGCGGTTGACCTCTCTTCCGGGAGATCCGGCCGGAGCGTGTCACGCCACGCGTCCTCCAGGTGCCAAAGTCAGTCCGTGCGAGCCAGCGGCGATGCCGCGCCCTGGCTGATTCCGAATTCCCCGCCGATCCGCCGGGGTTCAGGCCGCCGCCGTCGGCGTCGGCCCGACCCGGGCGCGTCGGGGAGTCCCTTCGTCCCACCCACCAACCGAACCGATATCCGGCCACGAGTGCCGCTCCTCCCGGCGAGCTACACGCCGGGGGGCCTACCATGATGAATACACCACACACCACGCGATGCGTGGGCACGGCCGTGCTGGCCGCGCTTACGCTGCAGACCGGAAACGCGCAGACCGCGCCCACGCCCGCGCCGCGGGAGCCGAAAGCGGCGGCGGAGAGCGTCCACGTGCTGGAGGCCTTCGTGACGACGGGCTCCAACATCAAGCGGCTCGACCAGGAAAAGACCCTGCCGGTCACCGTCTTCAGCTCCGACATGATCGAAGCGCGCGACTCGGCGACGCCGATGGATCTGCTGGCCGGCATCCCGCAGGTCACCGATATCCCTTCCAACGAGACGTCGACCAACGCGGTGGCCGCGCGCGGCGGCAACGCGAACGTCGCGCTGCGCGGTCTCGGGGCCGCCAACACGCTCGTTATTCTCAACGGCCGGCGCACGCCGTTCCATCCGTTCAACACCTCGGCGGTGAACGTGAACACGCTGCCGAGCTTCGGCCTGCAGCAGGTCGAGGTGCTGCGCGACGGTGCGTCCGCGATCTACGGCTCCGACGCCGTGGCCGGCGTCATCAACTACGTCACGCGCCGCAAGGCGGTCGGCGCCGAATATTCCGTGCGCTACGGGTTCACCGAGCACGGCGGCGGCATGGACATCAAGGGCGACCTCGGTTTCGGCACGACCTTTGCCAAGGGCCGCGGTTCGTGGCTGATGGGCCTGAGCCTCTACCACCGCGACGCGATCTACTGGCGCGAGCGCGAGTGGTCGGCGAACGCCAACAAATCCTCGCAGGCCCGCGCGCCGTGGAACGTCCTCGGCAGCACCTACGACACCTCGACGAATGTCGGCGTCTGGCCGTCGTTCACGGTCCCGGGTTCGACGACCACGCGCTGGTTTTATCCGACCGGTGCGGCGGGCACGGGCACGCCGGTCCTGACGACGACCGCGCTGCCGCGCAGTCTCTACGCGAACTACAACCAATTCACGACCGGCCAGCCGCGGTCGGCGCGCGGCCAGTGGTATAACCGCTTCGACTTCGACGTGAGCGACAGCATCCGGGCCTTCGGCGAAGTCTCGTTCTACAAGGCGATGTCCTACACCGGCCGGCAGCCGATCACGCTGAACGTGTCGGACGCGACCGTGGTGCTCGCGGCGGACAATCCCTACAATCCGTTCGGCTCGCGCTTCTACAATTCCGCCGGCGCGCCGAACGCCGACGGCTCCGCGCGCCTCACGGGCGCGCCCCAGTCGATCACCATGTCCACCCTGCTGCTGCACGAGGGCGGGCCGGAGCGGGTCGAGGGCAACGACACCATGTATCGTCTCATGGCCGGAGTCGGCGGCACCATCGGCAAGACCAGCTGGACCTGGGAAACCGCCGCGCTGCTCGGCGGCGTGAGCGCGGAAGACAAGGCGCTCAACAGTGTCCGCGAATCGCTGCTCAAGGCGGCGGCGCAGCGCACCGACGCGAGCGCCTGGAATCCCTTCGGTTACACGTTCAAGGTGCAGAACGGGGCGGTCGTCGCCGACCAGCCCTACCGCAATCCCGCGAGCGTGATCGGCGGCTTCACCCAGTCCGCCAACCGCTACGGCCACAGCAAGCTCGCGAGCTACGACTTCCGGGTCGGCGGCAATGTCTACGAACTCTGGGCCGGACCGATCGCCGGTTCGACCGGCGTCGAGTGGCGCTACGAGTTCAAGGAGGACCACAAGGATCCCTTCGTGAGCGCCAATCCGGCGGATTCCGGCCTCGACCCGAACAACAACGACATCCTTGTGATGTCGCCGAAGTTCAACTACGCGGCCAACCGCACGATTGCCAGCGGCTTCGCCGAGACGGTCGTCCCGCTGATCGCGCCGAAGAACCGCATCCCGCTGGCCCAGTCGCTCGAATTCGCCGCGTCGGCCCGCTTCGAGCGCTACAGCGACTTCGGCAACACGACCAAGCCCAAGTTCGGCCTCACCTACAAGCCGGTGTCCTTCGCCATGGTCCGTGCCTCGATCAACAAGGGCTTCCGCGCCCCCGACCTCGCGTCGCTTTACCAGCCGCCGGCGTTCACCGTGGGATCGCCCCCCGGCACCCGCGACGCCGTGCGCAACAACTTCCTGACCCAGACCAGCGTGGGCTTGCCCGCCGACGTGCAGATTCTGGCCAAGACCTACACGCTTTCGAATCCCAACCTGCAGCCCGAGGAGTCCGAGGGTCGCAGCGTGGGCATCGCGATCGACGTGCCGAAGATCAAGGGCCTCTCGTTCAGCGTCGACTACTGGGAGATCACCCAGAACAACCTCATCCAGGCGAAAGGGCGCGATGTGGATTTGGACAACCAGCTGATCCGCCAATACACCCAGGCGCAGCTGGCGGCGGGGCGGAACATCAACGACATCAACATCGGCTCGCGCTCCGATCCGGGCGACACCGCCGGCGGCTACGTCGGCGATCCCAACACCCTGCGCCTGCCCGTCACGGCGGCGGACCGCGCGCTCTACGCGCAGGCCAACGCCCGGCTCTCGCCGGCGAACCAGATGGCGCCCGTCGGCCAGTGGGTCGGCAGCATTTCGCAGGACATCAATTCGACCGGCCGCAACTTCACCAACGGCTTCGACTTCAGCGTGAGCTACTCGATCCCCCGCACGCCGCTCGGCCAGTTCCGCATCGGCACCGAGTGGACGATGTTCCTGAACAAGTTCACCAAGGACAACCCGACCGACATCAAGAGCGACGACATCGTCGCCAACACGGTCGCGAAATACAAGAGCTCGACCACCCTCCAGTGGCGGCAGGGCGCCTGGTCGTCGGCGGTCAGCGCGACCTATTCCAGCGACGTCCGCTCCGGCGCGACGACGACGGCGGCCAACTACAACGTGCTCAACCAGCCGGACTACATCCAGGTGATCTACAACAACGGCACCACGGTCTACGCCGAGCGCGGCGACGACCAGCTCCAGGTCAACTACTCGCTGAGCTACCGGTTCGGCCGGCAGAGCAACCGCTGGGTGCGCAACAGCAGCCTGCGGCTCGGCATCAACAACGTGCTCGACGAGAAGCCGAACCAGACCAACGCGGCCGCCGGCTACAGCGGCGGCACCGGCTCCAGTCTCTGGGTGGGCCGGGCCTACACGTTCACCTTCAGCCGCCAGCTCTGAGGCGCGCGGCCGGTTTGGACCCGTGATGCGAACCCCGCGCCGCTCCGGCGCGGGGTTCTTGCTTTGCCGCGGCGGGCTGGGTGCGTGGCGCAAAACCAGCTTTGGTGCCGGGACCGATGTCGTCCCCCGTGCTCCCGTCCGGTTCCGTTGCATCGCCCGTCCCGCCTTGGGGCCGCCGGGTGTCGGCCGAGATCGGCCGGGCAGTCGTCGGACAGGAGGCGACGATCGAGCGGCTGCAGGTGGCGCTGCTCGCCGGCGGGCACGTGCTGCTCGAAGGCATGCCGGGACTGGCGAAAACCCTGCTCGTGAAAAGTCTCGGCACGGTGCTGGGTCTGCGGTTCGAGCGCATCCAGTTCACTCCCGACCTGCTGCCGAGCGACGTGGTGGGCACGATGATTTTCCAGCCGAAGTCGGGCGAGTTCACGCCGCACCGCGGTCCGGTTTTCGCCAATCTGGTGCTGGCGGACGAAATCAACCGGGCGCCGGCCAAGGTGCAGAGCGCGCTGCTCGAGGCGATGCAGGAGCACCAGGTGACGATCGGGGGACAGTCGACGCCGTTGCCGGAGCCGTTCTTCGTGATGGCGACGCAGAATCCGGTGGAACAGGAGGGGACGTATGCGCTGCCCGAGGCGCAGCGGGACCGCTTCCTGTTCAAGCTGGTGCTCGACTATCCGGACGAGGAGGCGGAATACCAGCTGGTGCTGCGATGGGGGCAGAGCGCGCGGCCGGTGCTTGCGGCGGTGTCGGATGCGGCGGAGTTGCTCGCCCTGCGGCCGCAGATCGACGGCGTGCACGTGGCGGAGCCGGTGCATCGCTACCTGCTCGCGCTCGTCCGGGCGACGCGGGCGCTCACGCGCACGCCCCTGCCGTCGCCCGCGCAGCCGGCACCGGCGCCGCCGAAACGCGCCCCGCGTCCGCCCCTCGTCTACGGCGGATCGCCGCGCGCCTCGTTGAGCCTGTATCGGGCGTGCAAGGCGCTGGCGTGGCTGCGGGGCCGCGCCTACGTGACGCCCGAGCTGGTGCAGGAATTGTTCGTCGAGACGATGCGGCACCGCGTGGGACTGACGTATCACGCCGAGGCGGACGGCCTCACGGCCGACGATGTCCTGCGGGGCGTGCTGCAACGCACGCCGGTGCCGCCGGCCAGGGCCGACGCGCGCGGTTGACGCGGCCATGCACGACGCGCGCCACCGTTTCATCCCGGAGGAGGCCGAGCCCGGGCCCGCGTCGGACGCGCTGGCGGAGTTGGAGTGGCGGCTGCGGCACGCGAGCCGATCGACCCGTCTGGGGGATTATCCGTCGGTGGCGCGCGGACGCGGCGTGGAGTTCGAGCAGGTGGTGAAACACGAGTGGGGCGACGACCTGCGGGACATCGACTGGAACGTGACGGCCCGGCTCGGCGAGCCCTACCGCAAGCAGTTCACGGAGGACCGGGACCTGACGGTCCTGCTCGTGTTCGAGGACACGCCGGAGCTGCAGTTCGGCTCGGCCGGGCGCACGCGGCGCGAGGTTTTGCGGGAGACGGCGGTGCTGCTCCTGCTGGGGGCCCTGCGGCGGCGGGACCGGGCGGGGCTGCTGTATGCCTCGCCGGAAGGACTTTGGTTGCGGCGCCCGAGCGCCCACCGCGAGACCGTGCGCCACACCGCGAAGATGTTGCTCGACCAGCCGCCCCCGGCCCTCGACGGCGGGGCCCGGGCGGAGGAGCCCTGGCGGTTGGCGCTGCGGGCGGCGCCGCCGCACAGCGTGCTGGTGTGGCTGGGGGCGTTTGCTCCCGGGCCGGAGCCGGAGGACTGGCCGGCACTGAGCCGGCGGTATCAGGTGGTCGGATGCCGGGCCGACGACCCGTGGGACGAGGGCTTGCCGGCAACGGGGCCGCTGGCGGTGTTCGATCCGGTGACGGGCGCGGCGCTGGAGTTCGATCCCCGGGCGGCGGCGAACCGGCGGGCGCATGCCGCGTGGGCGCGCCGGCGGGACGACGGATGGGCGGCGTTGTTGCCGGACGAGCGGACGCGTCTGACGGTGCGCACCGACGCGCCCGTGCTGGACCGGCTGCTCGATTTCTTCCACCGGCAGGCCCGCGGATCCGGACGAGCCTGAACTGCCGCCGATGGAAACATGGATCCTGGCGCATCCGGGTTGGCTGGCGGGCCTCGGCTTGCTCGGGGTGGCCGCGCTCCTGCGGCGGCGGCAGCGCGTGCGGGTCGCGGTGGTGCCCCATGCCGCGGCGTGGCGCGGGGAGGGCCGTGCGATCCGCGCGTGGCGTCCCGAGGCGGCCGCGTATGCGGGGCTGGCCCTGCTGGTCGTGGCGCTGGCGCGGCCGCAATGGGTGGGCGAAACGGCACCGGAGCGCCAGCCGGGCCACGATCTCGTGCTGGCGATCGACCTCTCGACCAGCATGCATGCGGAGGATTTCGGCCGGGACGGTCGCACGCTGAACCGCTTGCAGGCGGTGAAACCGATCATCGAGGCCTTCGTGAACCGGCGACCGCACGACCGCATCGGCGTCGTGGCCTTTGCCGGCCGGGCCTACACGTTTGCGCCGCTCACGCTGGACCACGCCTGGCTGCGCCGGCAGACGGCGCGGCTCAGCATCGGCGCCGTCGAGGACGGCACGGCGATCGGGGACGCGCTCGGCGTGGCGCTGGCCCGGCTGGCGCAGGGGGAGCGGCACCGGGAGGCGTCCCGCCTCGGGCGGTTCGTGATTCTGCTCACCGACGGCGCGAGCAACCGCGGGGCCCTGGACCCGCGGGCGACGGCGGCGCTTGCGGCGGAGCGCGGGGTGCCGATTTTTGCGATCGGGGCGGGCGGCGAGGGCCTCGTGCCGATGCCCGTCTTCGACCATCGCGGGCAGCGCACGGGCACCGAACTGCGCCGGGCGGAGATCGACGACCTGCTGTTGCGCGACCTCGCGGAAGCGACGGGCGGGCTTTATTTCCGGGCGACCGACGCCGATGCGATCGAGGCGGCGTTCGGGGCGATCGATGCCGCGACACGGCGGGAATTCACGGTGCCGGCGCAGCGGACGGTGCACGACACCTTCGGCTGGTTGGCGGGGCTGGGCGGGTTGCTGCTCGGGCTGGCGGCCTGGGCGGGCGGAGCCGGTCGCAGGGAGGAGGCAGCCGCATGAGCTGGGGCGCGCCCGCGTGGTGGGGGATGGTCGCGGTGCTGCTGCTTGCCGCGGCTGCGGCGACGCTGCGCCGCCGGCCGCCGGCACTCGCGGCCGCGTTGCCCGGGGCGGAGTTGACGGGCGGCCGGGTGTTGCCGGTGCGTTCGGACCGGCGCCGGCGACGGTGGCGGGTGCCGGCCGCGGCGATTCTGGCGCTCGTCGCCGCAGCCCGGCCGCAGTGGGGCACGCCGGCGCGGAGCGGGACGACGCCGGCGCGCGAGATCGTGATCGCGATCGATCTTTCCCGCAGTATGGCGGTGCCGGATGTCGGCTCGTCGCGTCTGACCCGGGCGCTGGCGGTGGTGCGAGGAATGCTGGATCGACTCGAAGGCGAGCGCGTGGCGCTGGTGGTGTTTGCGGGCACGGCCTTCGTGCAGGTGCCGTTGAGCGCCGACTACCAGATCATGCGGGAGTTTCTGCCGAGTTTCGAGCCGGGCTACCTGCCGCGCGGCGGCTCGGATTTTTCCGCGATGTTGGCGGCCGCGGCCGAGGCGTTCAGCGGCGAACGCGAGGTGAACCGGACGCTGGTGGTGCTGAGCGACGGGGAAGCCACCGCGGGATCGTGGACGACGGCGGTCGCGGCACTGGTGCGGCGCGACATCCGCATCGTCGCCCTGGGCATCGGCACGCGGTCGGGCGGCGAGGTGCCCGCCGGGCCGGACGGCGAAGCGCCCGGCGTGCGGTCGCGGCTGATGCCGGAGGCCTTGCAGGCGCTCGCCGCGGCCACCGGCGGATATTTTCGAGACGCGAGTGGCACGCTCGATTGGGGGGAGTTGCTCGCGACCCTCACGTCCGGGGCCGGCACGGTGCGTCAACCGAACGCCGCGGGGGAGGCGCGCCCGGAGCGCTACGCGTGGTTGCTGGTGCCGGCCGTTGCCCTCGGATTTCTGGGCCTGGTGCGCGACCTGCCGGTGCGGCCGCGCTGGCAGGACGTGCGGCGGCGCGGATTGCCGCCGGCCTGGGTGGGCACGACGGCGGCGGTCGGCGTCGCGTTGGCGGCGCTGCTCGCGGTCGCGCATGAGGGCGGCCACGACTACGGCGCGGACGTCACCGCGGCGGGCAAGCTGCAGTGGGTGATCGAGGACCTGACGCGGCACACCACGATATCCGGCAAAGATCTGGCGCTGCTGGCGGAGCGCACCGTGAACTACGCGATGGAAACCCTGGCGCGGGGCAACACGCCGGCGGAGGGCGCGCTGCGCGACGCGCTGCTGGCCGTCGAGGCGGGGGAAAGGCTGGCGCCCCCGGATGCGGAGTGGGCGGTGTTGCGCGCCCGGCTCCGCGGCTTGATGGCGCGTGACGCGGGGGCGGGACCGGCGCGTCCACCGGAGCAGAAGAAGGACGCCCTGGACGAAGAGGATCGCCCGAGCCAGACGAACGGCCAGGGCTCGCAGCAGACGACTTCGGAATCGATGGGGCAGGGCGGAGCGGCGCGGACGGAGGCCACGATCGGCGAACTGCGCCGGGATGCGGGCGTCCGCCGACCCGCGGCCCGCGCCGCGAGCGCCGCGGGCAAGCCGGGGCAGGCGCCGTCCGGCGGCGGGAGCGGCGGGCGGCCGGATCCGTGGCGCGCGCTGACTCTCAAGCGGTTTCAGGAGGTGACCAAGGCGGACAGGCCCGCGGTGCTGTTCCAGGCGCTGGCCGGGGACCCGAGCGGCGCGGAAGGAGGACGGGACTGGTGAAATCCGTTTTCCAGGTCGGCGCTTTTCTCGGCTGGATCGGCACCGCGGCGGGAGCCGAAGCCGGGCGCGCGTTGATGCCGGAGCCTCCGGCTCTGGCGGCGAGCAGCTTGCTGGCGTGGGGCCTGGTGATTCCTGCGCTGCTGTGGGTGGCGCTCGCCGGCAGGGAAGCGTGGCGGGACGATCCGGCGCGCGGGCGGCGGCGCGTCCGGCGCGAGCTGCAACGATTGCTGGAGGAGTTGGCGGCAAGCGGGCGATGCCCCGGCGTGCGGGACCTGGAGCGGTGGGCGGACGGAACGCGGCGGCTGCTCGCGCTGGAATCGGCGGCGCCGACCCGGACCGAAGTGACGGCGGCCGGCGGCGAGGCGTGGGGCATTCTCTGGGCGGAGGCGGAGCATCGGTTCTACGCGCCCGACGGGGTGCTGCCCGCGGATTGGGCGGCGCGTGCGGCGGCCGCAGTGGCGGGG
>JACCEA010762488.1_pt1 | contig 15567 bp, 2 predicted proteins | sample 7449851 | NCBI WGS metagenome assembly JACCEA01 (sample SAMN15323453, study PRJNA562643) | freshwater metagenome | isolation source: river surface water | place: USA:Blue River Watershed | collected 2017-08-18 | reverse complement strand
CCGTTTCCGGGCCCCCCTCAACGATACTGCTATTTCTACTAAGGCTTAGAGCTCGATAGTAGCGGCAGCAGTGTTGCCTGTGGTGTCGCGGAGTGCAGCAGCTGCACCGTTGATCGAGATGGTCGAGGTGATAGCGAGCGACTCGATACCAACCTTTGCCAAACCTTCGAAGGTTTCAACGAACATCTTGTAGTCGTTGGTGCCAACAAGGGTGCTGTCGCGGATAATACCTAGGTCTAGAGTACCACCGTCTAGGAACAAGAATGTTCCCTCAGCGAACAAGAACCAGCGGAAGCTGTCTGGGAACTCGTTTAGAGCAGCAGCGTCCTGGAACATGTTCAGCGAGCCAGCTAGGGTCGACGAAGTGTTGTCCATTACTGGAACAACGTCAACGTTCGAGTTAGCTAGGTAGCCGTTGATTTCCGACTCAGAGATCGAAAGGGTACCGTCGCCTGGCATCGACAGGGTTAGGTCTGCAGCCATAGCGTCGTAAACCCAGAAAGGAATTACGGCCTTTAGGCGAGCCTTCGAGTCGAGGCGGTGACGTGCACGGTAAGCAACAGCTGCACGACGTACCTGTACTAGGAAGTCGCGACCAAAACCAATTAGGTTGGTTGTGGTAACAGCGGTCGATGCCGAAGCAATCTTCGATACTAGGTTCTCTTCAGCCTCACGAGCGTGCTGAACTAGAGCTAGCTCGTTGTGGCGAGCGATTAGTTCTGGGTAAGCACGGGTCATTAGGTTACCGAACTGTAGCTGCAAGGTTACAGCGTCAGTCTGAGCGGTCTGCTCAGCAGCGGCAGTAACGGTCAACGAGCTCTTAGCTGCTGGGCTAGGAGTTTCAGCTGAGTCGTTTGCTGAGGTCCATACGCTAACAGCGTTGTCGTAGGTACCAGCTGCAAAGCTAGGTGGGGTTACGAAGCGTACACCACCACGGTCAGCCTGGAACTTCGGAAGCGAGTCGCGAAGTGGGCGGACAGTAGTCGAACCGATACCGTAGATGTCGTACTTAACCTCGAATGGTGCAGCGTGACCACCAGAAGCAACAAGTGCTTCCTGGCCTACAACGGCATCAATCTTAGCCTGGTTTTCTTCTGGGTTGGTTCCGAGGGTGCGCTCCTCTGGGTACTGAGTGGTTAGGGAAGCAACGATGTGCTGCTCTCCATCTCCACCGTTAACACGACGAAGCGAGTGGATACGCTTTTCCATAGCCGAAGCTACTTCGTACATGTCATTGATGGTGCTGCCAGCGGTGTAGCCAGGAATGTCGGCACCAGCGGTAATTGCTACCTTAGCTGGCTCCGAAACCTGGAGTACAGGCTGACGGTCAGCTGGGGCCTCGAAAGGCTGTTCTGCTGCGGCGGTCACGGGGGCCTGCTCTTCCTGCTCTACTACTAGAGCGTTATTGGTTTCAATTGTTTCTGCTTCTGCCGAGAACTCTGTCTCAACTTCAGCTTCGGTCTCAACGACCTCCTCCGAAACCACGGTGGTTTCTTCGGTTTCAACAGAAAGCTCTACAGCTTCTGTTGGGGTTGCTTCTTCAACAGCTTCGTCAGCAGCTGGCTCTTCAGCCACAGCTTCCTCAACTACAGTTTCAGCAGCGATTTCTTCTTCGTTCGAAAACTCAGAACCTTCGATCGCAGTAGTAGACGCGTCAGCAGACTCGGTGGTGGAATAAGACTTCATGTCTTTCTTCTTCTTTTCCTCGTCCTCTTCTGCAGGAGCTTCCTCGACTACCTCTTCAGGCTCAACAGGCATGTCGCCCATATCGTCTTCCATAGGCATGTCTTCGGTTGGCTCTTCTGTAGGAATTTCTTCCTCCATCATGCCATCCTCCTGGACATCCTCGCCCTTTACACGCATTGCAGCTTCAGCAGCTCGAGATGTGAGCTCCTGCATAGCTGCCTCACGGCGCTGAACTTCACCTTTGACGGTGTCCAGCATATCGGCTAGGGTTGTCATAGCGTCAACTGACTCGACAGAAGTCTCCTGGGACTCGAACGATTCAAACTCGCTTACGATAGCTTCTTGTAGAGCTGCGACTTGCTCGTCGTTAAGCTCTGACAGGCTATCAACCTGCGACTTGATCTGGTCCACTGATCCTCCTAAGGACAGTTGAGTGGGAGTACTTCTCCCACCGCTTGGGTCAAGGTAAAGGGACTACATGCACGGGCGCATGGAGGCACTCCACCTATAAACAATTGTACATTGTTTTTGTTTTGTTGATTTTAGGTAAGTAGGCGCAGCATTCGAGCCATCTGCGAAGAGATGTCCGACTGGCTGTAGAGGTCACTTCCGGACATAAAGCCCTTCAGTTCTTCCGTAGCCTCGGCTGCGTCGTCTTTACCTATTTTCTTCTCTACCCTCTCGACCATATTTTCCATAAGGTCTTTGAGTGCTGGAGGAAGATCTGAGAACCGCACCTTTTGTGCTTGGTTAGTAAAAGGTAGCGGAAGGTTAGAGATTACCTTGCCAAGCTCGGCGGCCGTGGCGCGGACATTCTCCAACGAAATTTTGTTTAGGGAGCCTTCGTCTAGTCGGTCCAAGATGTTCAGAAGCTCGCTGCCGGCTTTAGCTGCATCGGAGTAATCACCAAGACCCGTGATGTTCTCTACTTCTTTGATCTTTTCTACGACATCCTGTAGACCGGAGTCGCCTAGGTCTTGGCTCAAGCGAGCTAGAACCTGACGGAAGCGTCCCTCTATGTCACGCGGTTGATTCTTTCCTGGAGTGAACTTGTATCCTCTTACTGCTGGAGCACCATCTTCAATGTCTTCAACAATCTGGTCTACTACTTCTTCTTCAGGAATCATGTCCTCAACCGCGAAGGTTTTTCCCAGGGCCTCCTGGGCTGCAAGTAGACGAGACTTTAGGTCTTCAGCGCTTGCAGTAACAGCATCAGATGAGGCTGTCTTCCACTCTTCGGGGATTAGGTGACGGACGTTTAGCTTACGAGCACGCTTTTCAATGTGTCTGCGAACCTTAGCGCGGTCACCTGGCTTTGAACGTCCATAAGCCTGGATAGCGTTTTTAAGGTCTTCAACGTCGCGGATCGGGTAAGAGCCGTCGTCTAAGGCCTTGCCTTCTTCAGCCAACTTCATACGCTCATCACGAGAGATGTAGCCAAACTCGGTCTTGGCTTCGTCAACCTTAGCCTTGAGAGACGCTACACGGGCCTCGAGTTCTTCTTTCGGAGTGGTGATTCGCTCTAGCTTGCTGATTCGAGCCTGCATTTCGGCAACAGGATCGGCTTTTAGTTTAGCTAGGGTGGCAGCACCTGCAGCAACTAGAGCCATAACAGCACCAGATGCAACGCGAGCACGAGCGATTGGGAAGCCAGGAACGTTTACCTGACACACAGCAACAAGTTCAAGACCACCGCGGATTGGACGCCAGTCACCTGAAGGGGCAGATGCGCGAAGTGCACGAATCTGCTCTGGCTGAGCTGCTGGACGTAGTGCACCAGAGACCCAAATACCATAGGCATCTTCACCTGCGTGAACATCAGCGATTGCTGACCCGGTGTCGTCGTAGTGCTTAACTGCTTCCATGGCAGAAGCCTCTAGCGAAGCGTGTCCACCAGCAAGAGTTAGCTGACCTACTGGAACATCCGAGCCGTCGTCTGTGCGGCAAACGCCTGTGTGGAAGTAGGCATAGTTGCTACGACTGCGAGGTGGTTTTGTGCCATAAGCTAGACCAATGTGGTTAGTGTCCCATGAGGCGATGTGACCGTATACACGGCCACTGTCATCAACGGTCAGCGGGGTAGCCTTCTTCAATCGTGGGTTATCAAACCACTCGCGTGGCGGGACGACAGGGATAGCGCCTGCAACCATACCGCAGGCAACTAGTGCCTCGGCATCTGCAGCGTCTACGTCGTCTACATAGATTCCATCAGGAATCATAGTGTCCTCCTGGGTAGTCGGTAAGCCATTCTCTACTAGTTCGATAGAGCATTCTTGGAAAGCGGGCTTAGGTACTATTGTAGCAGCCATTACGCGTGCTTTATTTATAGTAATCTTCTTCTTTCCTACTTGCTTATCGTCTTTTTCAGAGTTTTCCGGACTTACGTCTTCTTTATCTTCTGTTGCTTCAAACTGATCCATATCAGCTGAAATACCACGGATAAATCCGTTACTAACTAGTCGTTCTGCTTCGCGGCCATATGCCCCAGTATCGAATACTCCGTAGGCATTTCCTAGACCATCTTCAACACGCTCGATGCTGTCAATACGTCCAACCACAACTGACCCATCGTGTCCATCAGCAGTTTTAATTTGCCACAGAAGCGGTAGAGGCAGGTTTCTCCATGTGATAGAGCCCTTTTTAAACTTGCGACCGTCGCCAGACTCCACACCTTCAGGGATGAGTAGAGGAATATAAAATTTAGAACCCTGTTCAGGTAGCCCGGTAGCTACAATACCAAAACGCTCGCGGGCCTCGTCAGCCTTAGCTGCAATCAAAGCGTTGTCAATAGTCTGTGCGGTAGAGTTAATATACTCGGTGCTAAACAAACCACGAGACATACCTTTCTTACGGCCATAAACTTGGCGGTGACGCTTGTCACCAGTCCAAACACCGGTCATCTCCTTGTGGCGGAGAGCACAATATCCCTTCGAACGAGGACCCATGTACTTAGACAGGTTCTTTACGCAGCGAGACCAGTCGCCGCCCATGCCCCAACGAATCTTGGCAGCGCCCTTACCGACAGTCCAATACTTGCGAAGCTTGTCTGCGTTGCCTCTGTTTCGATCAAGACCGCCTGCAGATACCAATGAGAAAACTGCTTTGAGACTTTCGTCAAATCCTTGATTTTTATCTACAACTTCAAAGAAAGCATCCCCATACGTGTCAATGAGATCCTGCTGCGGTCCCCACAAAACCATGAGTAGGTGGTCTACACTGTAGACACCAGAAGCTGTGACAGTGGCCTCGTCAACCTGAAGTAGGACCTCGTTCAGGGTCTTACTGTCTAGAGGAATAACTGGAGGTGGTGTAGCGGACTTTAGGTCGTTGATTGTAGCTTCATCGCGAACCCATGTCCCCTTGTCGCGCTTGTACGCCATAGGTGAGTTTGAGGTAGAGCTGGCTGGGACAATCGAAATCAGATCCAATACAGCACGCGGATCATCTTCTGCAACAATAGCAAAATATAGCGGCTTTACATCCGATGTCTCTGGGGTAAGTTTTACTGACTTTACTGCCTCTGACTTAGGAGCGGCAGGAGCGGCTACAATCGGGCTAGCCCAGTCGCTGTTTGGTTGGTCGTCTTTGCGACGCTTTACATTCATCCGCCAACGTTTTAGTAGCGGGTGGTTGTAAACTTCCTCGTCTTCAGGCTCTTCTTTTTCTTCAGTCTTTTCTTCTTCAGAACCTGCAGCAGCGAGAGGCTTAAAAGATGAACGCTGCTCCTGTACCCAAGCTGGCCAGTTGTAAAGAACGTCGTGCAGATCGTCCTTAGTCATTGCTGGCAAGGTTCCGTCTAGCTGAGCGTACGGCTGGTCAATAGGAGTGCGTGGCTCACCTAGGATTCCAGAGACATCTAAAGGCTGATCAAAGTCGGTGAGAGGTAGAGAGTCTTCAAGCTGTCCGCCCTGACTTCCAACAGCATTAGGCTGAGCAGAAGCGCCGGACTTGCTACCCTGAGGAGCAAACCTGCCTCCGCTATTTCTCCTCTGAGATGTTGCGTTCTGAGATCGTTCCTGAGGGCTGTAGATGTTGTCGGTAGGATTAACACCGGCAGCAGTTAGGGTGTGGTCAATAAACTGCCAGTCAATCTCGTTAGCTGCAAACATAGTCAGAGCAGCCTCTTCAGCATTGATTTCAGATACAGAAATGTAGTGGTCAGGATTTTGGTGCTGCTTAGCGGCAATAACGATAGCCGAGTCTGGATCCACAGGAACGTGAGATTTTTTTACAAGGTCGTAGGGATCGTCTAGTGCTTTGTCGTACACATAGACGTCGCCCTCAATTGACCCTAAGTCGTCCCAGCACCCATCGTCCCAAACGTAGATAGAGCCGTCTAGGTCAACCTTATAAAGTCGATCAATACCAGAACCATCCATTCGGACACGGGCCATAAACTCTGGAGCAGACACAAAATCACCGCTCATAGCCTTCTGGAAAGCATCAAGGTCAGGTCCTAGTGTTGCAGCAGCAGTAGTAGCTTTCTTATTTTCACGCTCTACGATTGCGGCAGCCCAGCGCCATGCGGTGTCTCCACCCCAAAGTGCCCACGCGATACGGCCGTTGCTTGGGAAGTTGTCCTCGCCAGGTCTCCAGCCTTTGCCCTTCTTGTCAACTTCGTGACGAGGGAAATACTTAGCGATGTGGCGAACCTTTTCGATTCCGATCTGTCCACCGCGAGCTAGAGTGCGAGCAGTGTTTAAGCCGACAGGAGTTCCACCGCGCTTCTCTTCTTTACGCCACTCAAGAGCCTTCTTGGCTTCTGCCTGAGCGCCTTTAGGAATTGTAAATAGTCGGCTTGATGCGGAGGCTGTGACTACCTTAATGTCTAGATCTACTAGAGATGCGCTAGCTAGCTCCATCTCAATTGGTGTTGCCCCGAACGGAGTGTCCTCCCACTCGCTAACTAGCGTGAGCTCAGCTGTGGGTCCCGACTGTACGACCAAGTTGTGTGTGGTGTCAATAATGACTGCTTTTTCGCCAAGTGCGAAGAGCGCAAAAGATCCAGAGGTTCCTAAATATGTAGGGTCTTTTTCTGAATCACTCATAGTGCAAGTTCCTCCGGCGGAGCATAAAAAACTGAGGCATATATTTAATAGCCGTGAATCTATTGTATCAGGATTGATATTTATTGTATTTTATGAATCATACTTTAAGTTGTAGGGAATACCACTCTTGGAAAGCATATCTAATACAGCCTGACGTTCCGATGGGTCACGGAAGCTGTTCATGTCAACTTCTACTGACTTTTTAGCGGCAGCCATTTCCTGACCCTCAGAGTCTTCGCCAGGAGCAATAAACCAGTTTCTGATTAGTTTGTTGATCTCGGCGCGGTAGCGGTCAGCACTATTCGGGTTGTCTTCCATGGCTCTAATCTTGTTTCTAATAGCGTTTGCCTGATAATCGGTCAGTGTTTCACCATTAGGGCCTTTAAGCTCTCCCATATCTAAGGCATCCTTAATCTCAGATGGGGATGAGAAACCCTTTAGTGGGTCAAAGTCTTCAGTCACCGACTTCTCCGTAGCTATAGCATCTTTTTGACTACTCATGCTTCGCATAAAGTCTTTAAGAACCGGGTCAAGTTCTAGGAAGTCGCTCTTACGTAGAGGTCTACCTAATGTAAATGAATCAGAACCAGTACCTCTAGATAGGGCTACATATGCTTGGCCAGCTACGAATGGGGAGCCGCCAACTACTTGTCTACCTTGATCATCAATAATATCGCTGTAGTCGATCTTATAGTGCTCTAGTGTTTTACCCTGCGACTTGTGCGTGGTGATTGCCCACGCTGGGATCAGCGGAACCTGAGTAAAAGTCTGAGATGCTACAGTAACAACCTGCTCATTTAGGGTTTTGTCGTCGACAAAGTGCCTATCTAGGTCATACTCATTATTGGTCCAAGTAGCTGGTACAACAGTGTGAACCTTGCCATCAACCTCAACAAGAATCGCCTTAATAGGAGGCGCAGAATCGTCGCCTGGGTTAAGAGTCTTGAATCCAGTGATGGTTCCCATGGTACCGTTTACCCAGCGTTGAGTACGGCGATCAGGGGCACCAGAAGACTTACGCTGCTGAGCATCGTCGTTCTTGACGAACATCACTGGCTCGCCAACCTTGTATTGCATCTTCTTCTCAGGGATAGCTCCGGAAGACTCAGCAAAAATACGCTCAGCATCTTCACCCTCAAACTGGCCTTCAAACTCTACAGCTGCTCCAGGTAGGCTGTCTAGACCGTGCTTATTAATAGCATCTGCAGAATCATTCTTAGCCACCAAGACAATTCGGTGAGGCTTATCTTTTTCAGCAAGCTTTGCATCGTCTTCAGCATTTTTCTTGGCAAACTCATTTAGGTTTGCGATGTCAACTTGTGAAGGTCTGCCGCCACGAGCATTATTTAGGGCCTCGACGAATGCCGAATCCTTATCCTCGTCCTGTCGCATGATCTTTTTCAGCTCGTATCTACTGAATGGGCTAGATGCCCAAACGTTTGCAGAGAAGAAGTAGTCGCGCTCATACACTTCTCTAAAGCGCTGCGCACGCATAGCGTCTTTCTTAGGGTCTACACCTACAGGAGGTAGCTGAGCCATATCTCCAACCATGATTACCTTAGATCCACCAAAAGGCTCAGACATATTGCCTTTGACCTGTCGAAGGATTCGATCGATAGCATCCATGGTGTCAGGTCTTACCATAGAAACCTCATCAATGATGAAGGTATCAGTAGCCCTAAGAACGGCGATACGCTTTCTTCCATTCTTTGTCCTAGATAGTTCGGCTAGGTGGCCTGCTACATCAAACTCATCTAGAGGATCTGTAGGTAGGTTAAATGCCGAGTTAATAGTTACACCATCAACGTTTCTAGCCGCGACACCGGTAGGGGCCATAACGATTACGTTCTTACCCTTACGCTGGATTTCGCGTTGGATGGCTCGTGTTGTCGTACTCTTACCTGTACCAGCCTTACCAGTCAAGAAGTGAGCCCCGCCCTTAGCGTGAGAAATTTCTCGCACAGCAATCTGCTGCTCTTCATTTAGGTTAACCTTAGGTGCTTCGTACTCAGCCATCTCATCTGACTCTCCACCTTCAGTGACAGCATTAGGAGATGCCATCTCCTGAGACACAGGGGTGCCATCTAGGTTGTATCTAGGTACGTAGTTTTGGATCTTACTTAGGTTATATCCATCAGGGATTACGATATCAGAGATGGTCTGGTCATTAGCCATACGCTTATTAAGAGCGGCGACACGTAGCTCGTCTAGCATAGATTGAACGCCGTCTTCGTTAAGCATAGGTAGGCTTTGTAGGATTTGGATAGCTCTGTTTGCGCCAATTACGCCGTCTTCAGACAGTAGTCGCTCTAGCTCTGCAATCCTACTAGGTGCAGGCTGGCCCTTCTCAACCAAACTCTTGGTGATAGGCATGGCCATCTCTTGCGCAGGCATGCCGAGATCTGCCATTTTACGCTTTAACTGCAGATTACGCAACTGCTCCTCAAAGGAGCGCTTGCCTTGCTCACCTGGGCTAGATACTTCGGGCTCGGTGGTGGTTGGAGGAGCAGTGACTGGAGCGGTAGGTGTAGATTCAGCCTGCTTAGACTTGACAATAACAGCAGTCTTTCGGGTCTTAAATCTACGAATCATGTCGTGGTTGTAGAGGTCGCGGCGTAGGTCCTCTGCACCACTTCTAGTTAGGAATCTAGCGTGTAGGGACATCTGAATAGCTTTAAACTTTTCTTCAGACAGGTAGCCCCATCGGTGTAGCATCGAGGATAGTCGGTTGACCTCGTCCCAGACCGCCATAGTAGGCTTCATATCCGGGGCGTGCTCAAGAGGGTCTTCTCCTGGGAGGGTTTCTCGCTGGTTTTGGATAGGTAGTAGTTCTGTCACAGGCACATCTACCTGTCGGTATGTAGGACCATCCTCATCGGAATAACTCTCTAGTACGTCAATCCGAACTACACCTTCAGACACATAGCCGGAAATTCTTCCCTTAATGCCAGTCTCTCGCTGGACAACGTACATGGTGTCGCTAATCGTAATCGGCTGATCACTGAGCTTCATAAACGACTCATTAACATTCACGAAGTCATTAGGATCGCGTAGCTCATCCGTGTAAATTCTAATGTCGTTGTAAGCACCGTCGGCACTAGCAGTTCCTGCTCGCTTGGTTCTAATATTAGATCCAGCAAATCGCTCGTTACCGATAAACTCAGTTACGACATCATCAGAGTTGTCTAGTAGGCCATCTAGGTGTCGAACAACAATTTTGTCAGTGGCGACAGCCATCTTACCGCCAGGATTTTCTGGGTCATCTACTTCCTCTAGGTTTTGGTTATAGACGCGGTAGATCTTTCCAGTGGACTTCTCCATAACAAAGTCACCAGGAGCCATCTGTTCGAAGATGTTGTCGGGATCAGGTAGCTGAGCAGGGTCAACCGCAGCTGGGTTGACTTTACCTTCCCAGATTGTCTGGTTAGACGCCATTTCCTGGATTATAGAGTCAGAATCCTCTTTATCCTGAGTAAGTAGGTCATTTCGGTTGAATACGAAGTATGGGTGTACCTCAAGAGCGCCTTCAGGTAGAGGTAACCCGCCATCCCGCTCTACCTTCTTTGCATTATCGGACTTAGATTCAGGGGAGTCAATAATGAATACTCTTGTAGGAACATGCGACACACCGGCTCGGATTGAAGCCTCTACTCGGTGGTTTCCATCGGCTACGTATGCTTCTCCTGTTGTAGGGTTGTAGACAACACTAATCGGCTGGTCGAATCCTTCACCGGACTGTAGGTGTTTAACCTTACTGTCCACACTGCCCGGAACATCTGGCTCATTGCCGCGCATCGCGCTAAGGGTCTTAGCAGATACGTACCCAACAGTAGACTTATATTCTCCAAGTCCCCCACCCGTTTTTGACGTGTAGTCCTCTAGGTCAGGGTGGTAGAACTCACCATAAGATTCACCAGCGTAGAAGATGGCCTCGGCGTCTAGGGTATCGTTGGATACGCTCTTTTGCTCGGTGTCCCCCGGCTTGGCAATGATGTTTGTAGCGCTTCTATTCTGGGTGGCGGTTCCGTATACATCATCGAAAGCTTCTGGTTTTCTGGTGAAGTTTTCTAGATCCTTATCAACAGACTGAGCCCATGCGCTGACGTCAGGAGTCATCTTACTGCCGTGAGAAATCTTGTCCTTAGTGTTACCCCTGCTGAATGCCAACATAGATGTGGCTACACCACGTCGCTGGTGGTCCCCTCGTACAGAAACATGGTCAACGGTAAGGGGTCCTTGGCCGCTTCCTCCAGCAATAAGCATACCGACGGAGTGATCTAAAATCTCGGAGATGCCACTGTTGGAGTGGTCTACGTTAGCATATCTAGGATCTAGTGCAACTGTAACAACGGTCTGCTTGCCATCATTGCCAGTAGAGCTTAGGTAGACTAGCGGATAGGATCTTCCTGACTCATCTGTGTATGTCCCAGAAACGTGAGAGTTTATGAAAGGACCAGTCGAATTTAGAACACCAACTGAGGACTCGGTATCCTTCCACTTACGGAAGCTGTCCTCGTTTGTGGAGATATTGTTGTCGATCTTTTTTACATCAAATACAGAGTTAGACTTTGCATAAGTAAAGAATAGAGAGTCGTAGAACTTCTTTAAAGCCGAAACCCCGGCTACAAGATAGTTCCAGTCGTCCCGAGATCCTGTCTTGTTGTATTCCTGCTCATCCTGCTCCAGCATAGTCAGATACTTTTTGATGATGTCAGACTGCCTAGGGTTAATAGGTGTGGAGTAAGGACTAAGGCCGTTTCTGTAGTGATCGCGTCTAGCATCAAACTCTTTTAAGAGATTAGATGCGGTTGACCCGCGGTACACCTGAGGGAACTTCAGGTCATTGTCAGTGGCCATTTCCTGAATACGTGGGCTGCCGCCGCGAATGTTGCGGACAGGCTCTGCACCGCTATACTTAGAAAAGAACTGCATAAACTTGAATAGCTCAGAGTTCCTATCTGGGAGAGCGTTTGCTTGCATGATTTGGAAGAATGCTGCGGTAAAGAACTCGGCAAAGCTCTCGCCATTGCTGTCAAATCCGATGTCCGAGATTGGGTGCGAACTGCTGAATCCCCTAGTGAATGGGAATAAGGATGCAAACTCTAGGAATCGAGCATGGTGGCTGAATCCAGTTTCTCTGGATCCACTTAGCATCTGGCCAAGTATAGCGATTGCCCAGCCGTGCGCATATTCGTGGACTAGTGTCCTAGACAGCATGTCAGGGGCATCAACGTTTCCAGCTCGGTACCATGATCCATCGGTGTCGGGCTTTTGGTCAACATTGTCCGGGTTTGCAAAGATAAACGCCCTACCTGCGCGCACCAGCGAATAACCATACAAAGTCTTGGAAGGGTCGTTAGCGGCAAACAAACGATCCATGGAGAAAGAGCCTTGCTTGATTAGAGTGACGTGATTCTCTAGTCCTCCGGCATTATTGAAGTCCGAGAGATCACGCATCCGGTCAATAGCTGTTTGAATAGCCTTAGGAGACGCGTCACCCTGCTTGTATCGAATGTAAGAGTTGGTGCCGCTAACCTTAAGTACTCGATAGCGACGGACGTCCTTTTTGGCCTCTTCAATGTCCAACCTAAAGCTCTCACGATAGAACTTCTCGTCATCGACGCCAGGCACCTTAGTTCGCGCCATGTAGTCCTGGAAGGCTTGCTCGTCATTGACGTCAGGAATGTATCCAGAAGTTGAATCTGTGCCACGTAGTCCTAAGTGGCTTTGCTCATAGGCGATTAGTGAAGCTCCGGTCAGCTCAACTGCACCATCAAACTCTGGTGTAGTCCCCTCGGCTGGCATATCCTTTCGGTAAGGCTTCTTGATGCCTAGCTTGGCTAGTAGTCCACCCTCAACAATAGGACGCTTTTTCTTGAGTGACTCAAGGAACTTAGTGAACTCTGGGATAGCCGCTGGCTCATTGTCTAGTGCGCTGTAGACAGAATCAAAGAACATTTCAGCGAACTTCTCAAAGGTGTTTGACTCGCCGTACTCAGTTACCTTAACATTGCCAAACAGTTTCTCAAACTTGCGCGATCGAGACGACTCTCCTCCACGCTCATTTAGACCTAGCATCACCTCGTGGTAGATGTGTCCGTACTCGTGGATTAGGGTGGCTAGCTCGTTAGATACGTAGCCGGTCCTGCCAGGGCGGTCATCGTTTTCGACTCGTCCGATGATTTCCTTATTGATCAGGATGTGAGCACCACTGGCGTCTGTCCAAGCCACGCCAGCCACATCTGTCTCACCGGAAATAAGCTCTATGGCCTCCGGGGATTCGTAGGTTACCTCGATTGGAATGTTACCTACGGGGAAGTTTTTCTGCAGGTAGTCCATAGTGTTAGTGGCTATTGATTGGCTTCCTTCAGGAAGATCTCCATCCCTAAACCTGATAGTGGCATTACCAACCTTAAGGGTTCGGTACTCCATCTTGCCCATGGTCTCTTTGTACCACCCAGTGTGCATATCATAGAGACGTTTTAATTTTTCCCTATGTTCAGGGTTAAAGTAGGCTTCATTTAAAGGCACATCAGACATAACCTGAGACACGAACCTAGAAAAGCTTTCCCTGTGAATATTCTTTTGCTTAATTAGGGGCTCTTGTAGTACACCAAGATCTTGTAGACCTTCAGGAAGAGGAACTTCACCCTTTTTAGCAAGGCTATCTAGGTTTGACCTAATGTCAGCAACATGTAGAGGCTTCTTGTATGGCTTAGTCTCATCTTTTGGCTTTTCTGCGGCCTCGAGAATAGAGCTGATCTTTTTAGCCGCCTCGCCGCGGGACAAGTAGCGGAGTAGGTTGAAGATCTTGTCCTGCTCGTCCCTAGGCATTCCAAGATCATCTAGCATCTCACCTAGACCGTTTTCACGGACTGCACCATGCTGCTTAGCAGTGGATGGGTTGCTAGGGTCAACGGCAGCTACAAACTTCTTCATAGCTTCTTCGTACTTTTTGCGCATCGCGCCTTGGTTTGCTATGTCAGTCGAGCCTTTAGGGTCTTTTTCAGCAGCAATGTTTAGGGTAGCAGTGGCAATTTTCCACGAGTCCTCGGCATCACTATCGGCTGAGTGCCAGCGAGTAGGCTCGAAGCCCAGGAAGTCAGCAACAAATCCCAGACTTGTGGTCGGGATTAGCTTGTTTGTCTTCGTGTCTAATCTCTTAGGGCCATCGACTCCCTTAGCTGGATCATACTTAGGTAGAAGATAATCTGCAATATCCTTAGAATCAATGGTTCCAGCCACGTGGAATCCCTTGACTCCAGCTCGATCAAGCATATCCTGAAGCACTTTTAGGTCGAACGGAACGTTTTGACCACCAATGATTGGATCACGGCCCATGAAATCAATGATTTTTGCTACAGCGTCTTCTACCGACATCTGCTCTGATAGCCACTCATCAGTGACAGGTTCAGTCTTAGGCCTTCCACGGTCGTCCAGTACAGGCTGACCGTTTTTATCTAAGACGTCTCTTACTAGAGTCTTCTTTGACCACTTACCTAGCTTGACACCCTCACCAGGATTTAAGAAGATGTTTAAACGGGAGACGATCTCTCCGTCCTTGGTTTTAACAATACCGACCTGAACTGCAGAGTTAGTTGCAGGGTCTCCATCAAAGTTAGCCATACCAGTGGTTTCGGTGTCAAACCATGACACTTCTAGACCGTTGATAATGTCTCGGATCTCTGCCTTAGTTTTACCTTCGACCATTCTCGCTACCCTACCAGTGAAGGCACCAGGAGTAGGAATATATACGTTAGTCTTGCCGTCCGCATCTACGGAGTCCATAGTAGGCTGCATCAGGGTGATACCCAGATCCTCGCCAATACCCTTAGTGTTGCTAGATGCAACATCCTCGAGACTCTTGTTCTCGAATAGTCGATCCTTCTCGTCGATATACCACTTAGGATTTAGAGGCTTCTCACCAAACTCTTCCATAACTCGCCAGTAGTTATCTAGAGCATCAATCAGCGCGATAAAGTCGGCTCGGTCTTCCTCAGAGACGCCAGTGAAGTCAATACGCTTAGGTTTAGCCGGTCCGCGTGGTTTACGCTTTGGCTTTACAGGCTCTTCGCTCTCGGCTTCTCCTTCAGCTTCGGCTGCACCTTCAGGGGTTACAATGTCAGGCTCTTCCTGCACATTTGATCCCGGCTCTGTGCCTGTAGACTCACCCTGCTCCACAGCCTCCTGGTCGTCTAGGATGTCATCTAGGGTAGTCCTTGTTTGTTCTGCAGACGTTCTCTCTGCACTAGAGCCCTCGGCCTCTGATTCAGGGGCAGCATAAGTGATAACCATGCTGCTCTTCTTGAATGAGCTACTCTTCTCGGTGCCGTCCTCAAATCGGACAACGATCTTCATGTGGAACTTGGAGTCAGGATCCTGATAGACGCCGATAACGGTTGCAAACGACTGAGAAACCTTGTCAAATACACGGTCGCCAACGTTGATTTCGGAAACCTTTTTGTCTACAGCATTCTCTAGTAGGTCTTCTGCTGAAGTCTTTTCGGTAGTCTCAGATTCTGTAGTGACCGGAGCCGGAGCTTCTAGACGTTCCTTTATAAGCTTAAGGACAGCGACTCGGTTCTCGTCGGTATTTTTACTAGTAAGCATGACAGATTTTTTACCATTGTCGTCGACAATGGCGATGCCCCGAGTTTCCGCCATTCTGGCATCAAAGTCTTCAGGGGCGTTAGTTAGGGAAATCTGACCGAACTTGTCGATGGAGTAGTCAACCTTACCGGTTAGATTGCCAGAGGTGTTGATCTTTCCGAAGGTGTCTTCGGTGGTTGTTTCTGTAGGCATGGCATGAATAAGCTTATCCTTCATCAGCATT
>JACCEA012447640.1_pt1 | contig 15574 bp, 15 predicted proteins | sample 7449851 | NCBI WGS metagenome assembly JACCEA01 (sample SAMN15323453, study PRJNA562643) | freshwater metagenome | isolation source: river surface water | place: USA:Blue River Watershed | collected 2017-08-18 | reverse complement strand
TAAAAAAGGATGGATTATATTATCAGAAGTATACACCTTTTAAAAATGTAGGTATTAAAATGACACCACAAAAAGTGGTAAAGATGATATATAAGAGTGATAAGTTTTTAAAGAAGGATAAGATGGAGGGGGAGATAGATAGGAAGAGGATAGAGACATTATATAAGAAGAATGAGAAGTTAATATCGAAGGGAGGAAGGGAAGAGGCTATGAAGATATTAAAACATCCTGAAAGATGGAATCAATATAAAGAGATGAGAAATGATTTAATGTATCAGACGACCCATTTATCACCTTATATTAAGTTTGGATGTGTATCGATAAGAGAGGTATATTGGGATTTTAGGGAGACAGTTGGTTTAACAAATGGTATTATAGAACAGTTAATATGGAGAGAATTTTATTTTTATTTGATATATAATCAACCTGAGATATTGGAGAAGGGTTTACCGCAACATATGAAATTTGCGAATATCAAGTGGAAGAATAATAGGGATTGGTTTGAGAAGTGGAAGGAGGGGAAGACGGGATATCCGGTGGTAGATGCGGGAATGAGGGAGATGAATGAGACAGGATATATGCATAATCGTGCGAGATTAATTATCGCAAGTATATTAATAAAGATTTTACAGATAGATTGGAGATGGGGAGAAAAATATTTGGCCACGATGTTGGTAGATTATGATCCGAGTGTGAATAATGGAAATTGGCAATGGTGTGCGGGAGTGGGGGAGAATCCACAGGATTATTGGAGATTTTTTAGTCCATGGAAACAGGCGATGGATTATGATCCTCAATGTGAGTATATAAAGAAGTGGGTACCTGAGTTAAAAGATATACCGGATGAAGTAGTATTGGATTGGAACAATAAACATAAAGAATGGAAGGAAAAGACGACATATCCGAAACCAATAGTGGAGTTTGATGCGGAACTGAGAGAGAGTACTTTAGAAATGTATCGTGCTTCATTCTCATAATTTTTTTTATATTTAATTTATTTTTTATAAATGATAAATTAGAAGAATGAGAAAGAAAGAGAGTTCAAACTTAGATTTACTTCGTTTTTTTCCGGTATGGGGAAAGAGTGTCATGGATTCGATTAAAAAATCGATAGAAGATAAAACAAATAGTGAGGAACAAATGGTGACTATAAATATGGAAGAGAATAATGAGAATAGTATGGATGGAGGAAGAGGAAAGAAAAAAATAAAAAAGAAGTCAAAAAAAATACTAAAAAGGAATCAACCTAAAAAATAATTAATATTATATAATAATAAGTAGAATGAAAAATATTTTAATAATTATATTTTTTATTATTTTTATATTATTTATAATTAATTATTATTTGGGAATGATAATGGAGAGATTTGAAAATGATAATGAACCTTCTTTTCATATTTTATTAACAACAATTGGTCATAACAACTTAAAAAGACAAGTAAGTTCAATAATATCACAGTTAAAAGAGAGAGATCATTTAACAATTGTTTTTGATGGTGTTGAAAAAAAGGATATACCTATTGAAGATGCGAAATGTAAAGTACATATTTATAAGGAAGATCAAAAACTAGGATATTGGGGACATGCAATTCGTAATAAATATGCAAGTAAACTTGAAAAGACTGATTTTGTGATGCATGCTGATGATGATGATTATTATTTACATAATGTTTTTGATAATTTACGAAAAATATGTTTAGATAAAGATACTTTATATATCACAAAAATGCTACGAAAAAAAAATAATTCAGAGATGATTCTTCCTAAAACAAATGAGATAAAATTAGGAAATATCGGTACTCCATGTGGTATCATCCCATATGAATTAAATAAAAAAGGAGAATGGACATATGAATATGGAGGTGATTTTAAGTTTTATGATAAAATATCAAAAGAAACAAATAAGATTAAATATTTAGATAATATTATTTATGTAGCTGAATAATAAGAATTATATATATATATTTTTTTTAAATAGATAAAAGTAGAAGAATGAAGTCTACATTTATAATATTTCCGGTGCATTTATTTTCGGAGACGGAAGAGTTAAAGAATAAGAAAGTATATATAGTGGAGGAGCCAAGATATTTTGAGGATTTTAAATATCATAAACTCAAATTAGTTTATCATAGAGCATCTATGAAGAAGTATTATGATGATTTAAAGAAAAAGAAGATGGATGTGACATATATTGAATGTGATGATGTAAAATCATTTTATACAAAGATAAAGAAGAATAAAAAGATTGAATGTTATGATATAAATGATGATGTATTAGAGAGTAAATTAAAGAAGACGTTAAAAGAGATTGATATCAAACCAACTTTAAATTTTACTTTAACACCAGTGGTTATTAAGGAGAATGAGAGTATATTTAAAAACAAGAATGGTGGATATAGACATGATTTATTTTATGAGTGGCAGAGAAAGAGATTAGATATATTAATGACGAAGGATGGTAAACCAAAAGGTGGGAGATGGTCATTTGATAAAGATAATCGTAAACCTTTACCTAAAAATATGGAATTAGATTTTGAACCGAAGGTGATAAAGAATGAGTATTATGAGGAGGCGAAGAAGTATATAGAGAAGAATTATGGGAAGAATTATGGGGAGATAGATGAGACGATATATCCGATAGACCATGAGGGGGCGATGGATTGGTTGAGGGAATTTTTGAAGGAGAGATTTGAGTATTTTGGGAGATATGAGGATGCGGAGACGGAGAGGAATCCATTTATTTTCCATAGTGTATTAACACCGATGATGAATATAGGTTTATTAACAGATACGGAAGTATTAAATGAGACGAAGAAGTATGAGGATAAGGTGCCGATAGAGTCATATGAGGGGTTTATAAGACAGATCATCGGATGGAGAAATTATATATATACGATGTATGTGTTAGAAGGGAAGAAGTTAAAAGAGGGTAATTTTATGAAATATGATGGTAAACTAAATGAGAAGAAGTGGTGGAATGAGGGGGAGGAGAAGGTTGGATTAGAACCAATAGATTATATTATTCAGAAGATAAAGAAGTATTCATATGCACATCATATAGAGAGATTAATGTATTTAGGAAATATATTATATTTATTGGAGACGGATCCGAAGGAAGTATATAGGATATTTATGGAATGGACGATAGATGCCTATGAGTGGGTGATGATACCGAATGTGATGGGAATGTCACAGTATGCGGATGGGGGAATGATGATGACGAGACCTTATTTTTCATCTTCAAATTATATATTAAAGATGAGTGAATTTAAAAAAGGAGATTGGTGTGAAAAATGGAATTTATTATATTATCGTTTTATGGGGAAGAATAGGGATATGTTAAAGAAGAATTATGCGACAGCACAACAAGTAGTACATTGGGATAGAAAGAGTGAGAGTGAGAAGAAGAAGATAATGGAAGAGAGTAAAAAAGTGATTGATTTACTACGTTGAAAATTGTCTCTTCGAGACAAATGTGTATAATGACGTGTGGCAAATTTAGTGACATTGTAGGGTCGCAAGTTTTAATAGATAGATTTGGTCATAATATTTATAATCTTATATTTTTTGAAGTATTCATGGAAAAAAATATAGGATTATATCAAGTTTTACCAATACTATTCTTTTAAAAATGAATTTAAAAAAATGCGAACCTGCAGCTTCGCGTTGGACGCAGTCCAATTTGCACACGAAGTGTGCACTCGCCCTAAGGGCGAGGTGTTTGATTGATGTAAATCAATCAACTAAAGATTATCAATTGAAAATTTTTATATTTTTGTAGTAAATTCTTTTGACCCTCTATAATCTTTATCATCGATTCATCTTTCTCCAATAATTTTTCATTCATATAAATGAGAGCCCGTTTATTGATGAATTGTTGGTTTCCAATAAAATCTGAAAAGATATGATATTGAATCCATTGATAAAAATGTTCTGTTTTTTGTTCATTCTTATTTTGAAAGAAAGGTTCTAAATAAAGACATAATTGATAGCAGAATGAATATTGATGAAAACGCATCGATTTATCTAACATTTTAAAAATAAGTGGAAGAGAAAGATGAGGTTGATAATAATTACAGATAATACCTTCATAGTCACCATAAAAAAAATCAAATAATTCAGGATGATCTTGTTGAACCATAGTCATCATTGCTTCATCAATCTGATACCAATCTTGAGAATACACTTCATCAATCTTCTCTTTAAAATATTGAATATATTTGGTCATATTTTCTATATTTCCAGAAAAGAGACCACCAGCTGTATGATGATAAATGAACTTAAAAAAATCTTTTCGTTCATCTTTTTCAAAATAGGGATTAATACAGAGTTGTTTAATCTTATCAGGTACAAAATGAATCCATTCATGTATCTTCTCTGTCTGTCTTGCACAATGATTAATACCAAAATCCATCCAAATAAAATGTGTACTTGAAAATGGGTTTATTTCCATCGCTTTCTCTACAAAATGAAATTTATTATTATTTAATATAATATAAAGTGGTGTCTCATGATTTTTATCACCATTTAAAATAGTAAATTTTGTTTGTAAATCTTTTATTTTTTGTTGATATGGATAAAAATAAGTATCGGAAAAATCTTCATAATAGAGATAAGTTTTATCCATGAGAGATTCACGATGTTGAAGAATGAAAGAAGATACATATTCATCATCGGTGAAGAAGATAATAGGATAAGGAAGTTTAAGGATAAATTGTGAAGCAAGTTCTAAGTATTTATCAATCTGACGATTATGAGATTTATCAATATTCTTTTCTAATTTTCGAATATTGTAAAAACATGTGACTATTGTTGGATATTGTATACTCATTTACCTTGATGAGTATATATAAAAAAAAATATAAAGAAGAACGAAAGGGGGTTAAGAAGAAAGATAGAATATTTTTTTCCATTTTAATAATTGATTTTGTTGCGTCTCTTTAACTTTTTGATAGATATATTCTTTTTTTTCCATAATTTTAGTCTCTTGAATCTTTTTTTCTAAATCTGACCAATCATCAAAATAGACAAATAAATCTTGAATATCTTTTTGGTACCATTCTGCTAATTCAATACTTTTTTGAATATTTTCTGGATTTTTATTCTTCTCTTCCCAATAATACCAATTTTCATGAAGTATCCATTGTGTGATACATTTTTGTGAGGGTATAAAATAAACATTACAATAACCGAGATTCTCCCATAAAGATTGAATATTAGTTTGATATGGAAGATGGATAATACCTTGATATTCAATAATATGATCTAAATCACGAAAGGGTTCAAAATGTTCACCAAAGACGTCATGAGGGATATTTTTTAGATATTCTTTATATTTATCATAGGGGGTACCACGATTATAAATAAAGAATTTGGAGTGAATAGGATGTTGAGGGGCTTTTATTTTAGGTGTAAGACGGATAATATCTTTATAAAAGAAGTAGATTTGATGAAGTTGAGTATAATATTGGTCATAACGATTATCAGAACAGAAGAAGACGCGATTTGTTTTCGAAGTTTCATTATATAATTGATAAAAATCTTCATCTTTTTTCTCCCATATTCCCCAATTAAATCGATTGGTGACATAAATAATAATTTGAAGATTATGTTGACTCATATTTTGAAGGAAAGGACGAGCTATCATGGAGGTGTCAGTGATAATAATAACTTTATAACGATTCCATTTATTTTGATGTATCTTCCATAGTTCATTTGCGTAGGTTTTACTAATATAAGCAGGAAAGTGACATTTTTCAGTTGTTAAATCACCGGTCATACCTAAAAATTCAAAAACATTTTGGATATTCTTCATTGTTCCTTTATGATAAGTTAAATGAAGGGCTTTCATTCTTCTAATAAGAGAAAAATAAAAAAAGGGATAATTTGAACGGGGTTTAATCTTTTCGAATATAGGTACATACGAATCGTTGTGGTACTTCTACACCATTTTTTTTTTTCATAGGATAATTTTTATTAATATCTAAATGAACAAGAAGATGGGTCTTCATTAATTTTTCAAGAACATAAGTCTCTTCTTCATTATAAAATTCAATAATGATTTGTTTTATCTTTTTACATTCTTCTTCGGTTAAATTTTCAAAGAATCCTTTTTCTCTCTCTTCTAAATGAAGTTTTAGAAAAAGATTTTTATATTGAGGATTTTGGAAGATATATTTTAAATCGGTTGTCTTTTCAGAATTAAAATCAGTGATATTTTTACGAATCATTGGAAGTCTACACTTTGGTAAAATATCTTCAAGAACTTCTTTCTCCGTTGGAAGACGACTAAATTCATTATGGAATTTAACATATGCTTCATCCCATGTTAATAGATTAGGATTTTCAATTAATTCAAAATCGGGTGAATATATACCAATATATTTACGAGTATGAGCACATCTTCTATCATAACCCCAAACAGCTTCACCATAATGAATGGTATGACGAGAACCGGGATAATGTTCGATATCTCCAATTTGAATCCATTCATTTCGTTGGTCGATAATGGGTATCCAAAAATCTTTTTGGGGAAAGAGGGAGCGAGTGGTATATTTATTTTTGGGTATATTTTGGCGGTCACCGTCGAAGACGAATCCGTGGAGGGAGGGATAAGAATCGAGAAGTTCTTCTTCAAATTTAAGTTGATTCATGGAGTTTCCACAGATAAGGAGATCATAGGATGGAGAGGGTAGGTCACATAGAGTATAATGACCTAATTTTTTGAGAGGATGAGAGGTAGGATGTACTTCTAAATAATTCATTCTTATTTGAGAAAAAGATAAAAAAGAAAAGAATTGAACCTAACAATCTAAATAGGAGATTTTATTTCCGATATCACTAAAGGAGATACGTTGTTTACCAATTCTTTGTTTAAAATAAAACCATTCATCTTTACATTGAAGATGTTTCCAATAGATATCAATTGAATAATTCCAATGTTGCATGGTTGTAAGACTATAATGAAGACCTTCTTTAAAATTATCGAGAAGTTTTTGCATATAATGACCATTTACTAGATAGGCACAAGTAGTTTGAGCAAATCGTATATAACCAATTTTTGAATCTCCTCGATAATCTTCAACTTTATTTTCAGGGTTATTTGTGTTATAATTAAACATAATCACATCCCAATGACCATTGGGTCTAGCACCAGGAGTTGTAGGCTCTATGCAAGGTTTATCTAAAAGAAAATCATGAAAAAAATAGTGTAAAGAATCATCAAAATCTTTTTTAGAGACGACAAATTGAAAATCATCTTCAAGAATGAGAATATTTTTTACATTATCACGAATAGCTTCTTCTAAAACGGCTATATGTGACATGGTACAACCAATAAATCCAGGATTATATTTAATAGCAGAGAATCTCTTAATTTTTTCTTGTGGTATATCATATTCTCTTAATTCACTTTCAACTTCTTCACGACGGTCATGACGATGGTCTAAATTGATATAAACGATACGTTCGATATTCTCCATTTTAATTATTCATTCTATATCTTTTCTTTATTTTTAACGTAAATATTCATTTTCAAGAACGTAAACAAATATAAAAAAAATGAATAAAACAGGAGGTTTTAATTAGGAAGGATGGGATAAAAATAAATAGTGAATTAAAAATGGAAAAAAAGACAAAGAAAGTACCAGTAAAAAAGATAGATTATTTAGAATGTTCAATTTGTTGTGAAAAATGTATGAAAAAGGATATGTTTGATTGTCCGAGTTGTAAATTTGAGAATTGTAAGACATGTTTAAAGACATATTTATTAGAGACAACTCAAGAACAACATTGTATGAATTGTAAAAATGTGATACCTTATGAAAAATTTATGGAGGTGACAGATAAGACATGGAGACTTGGAACTTTTAAGAAGCATCGAGAGAAGGTATTATGGGATAAAGAGATATCTCGTTTACCTGAGGCGATGGTAGAGATAAAGAAGAGGAGTGAAATCCATAAATTAAATAAGGAACTGAAAGAATTAGAGGAAGAATATGAAAGAAAGAAGCTAGAGATAATCATGAAAAGACATCATATATCAAATCCGGAAGGAGGAGGTGATGTAAAAACAAAGAATGCTACACATTATGAATGGACACAAGTGTGTCCGAAAGAAGGATGTAGAGGATTTTTGGATAAAAAATACGAATGTTGTTTATGTGATGATCAATTTTGTAAGGATTGTTTAATAAGTATTAAAGATGAAGATCCTGATAAACCACATGAATGTGATAAAGATTTAGTGGAGACATTTAAAGAGATTCGTAATAGTTCAAAACCATGTCCAGGATGTGGTGAATTTATAGGAAAAATCTCGGGATGTGACCAGATGTTTTGTACAAGTTGTGGAACAGCATTTAGTTGGAGAACTGGTCAAAAGGAGACGGGTATTATACACAATCCACATGCTCATCAATTCTTCCAAGATAATCCAGAGGCTTTAGAGATGTATAATCAAAGAAGAAGAGGAGGTGGAGGAGGAGGATGTCGGGAAGTGATACCGGACCATGTCTCATTAAGAAGTTTACCACTTTCTAAAGAATGGATAGTAATGATAAATGAAGAATACAGAGCACATGTATATAATGCTCTACAATATCAATTAAGAGATATGAACAATAAGATAAATGCTCAACATGATAATTTAGATTTAAGGATTCGTTATATTGAAAATGAGATAGATGAAGTTGGTTTTAAACGAACTTTACATGCTCGTGAAAAGAAATTAAATTATATGAAACAAGTATATCCGATACTTCGTATCACATATGATTTATATTCGAATTATTTGTGGTCTTTTGTGGACAAACAGAATGAGGAAGAATTTAAGAAGAAGAGTCAACAGGAAAAGGAGAAAGAATTATTAAAGATGATTGATTCGATGCATCTTTTACGAGAAGAGACGAATGATCTATTTTTAAAGATATCCAATGATTTTGGATATAAATCTTCATTCTTTATTGAAGCAAATCTTCATTTAACAGGAAATTATTAATATTTTATATTTATATAAAATATTAAATTCATTTATAAAACAAATAAGAGGAATGAAGGAATATAAAATAGAATATTTATAAAGTAGATAGAAGAAAAAATGAGTCAAAAAGAATGTCCTATATGTATTGAAGAATTAAGGGAAAAAAATACTTTTCATTGTTTTTCATGTAAAGTAGATTGTTGTATAAAATGTATGAAGATATATTTGTTGGGTTCTACAAAGGAACCTCATTGTATGAATTGTAGAACAGTATTAAACTATGATACATTTATTGAAAAATTTGATAAGACATGGAGATTAGGTGTATATAAAAAACACAAAGAGAAGATATTATGGGATTTGGAGCAGGCTCAATTGCCGGCGACGGTGGGATATATGGAGTTATTAGAGAAGAGGGAGGATGTAAGAAAAGAGTATAGAAGAGCATATGAAAAGTATACGACATTTTCTTATAAGATAACATCGAATAAATATGCGAGATATTATTCGGATTCGGAGATTCAAGGTTTTGAGAAGATAAAGAAGGAGGCATATCAAGAATATAATCAATTTTATTCGGAGTATCAGAAATACGATGATATGATACGAGATAAAAAAAAGAGAACAAAATATAATTGGACACAAGCATGTCCTACAACAGACTGTAAGGGTTTTTTGAATGATAAATATGAATGTCCAATATGTATGAAGAAGTATTGTAGGGATTGTTTAGAGGAGAAGAAGGGTAAGGAGCATGAATGTAATGAGGAATTGAAGGAGACGTTAAAGTTGATAAGGAAAGAGTCGAAACCATGTCCAAATTGTGGGGAGTATATAGGTAAGGTATCGGGATGTGACCAGATGTTTTGTACGAGTTGTGGATCAGCATTTAGTTGGGCGACGGGACAGATAGAGAGGGGAGTGATACATAATCCTCATGCACATGATTTTTTTAAAAGAAATCCGGAGGCATTTGATGAGTATCAAAGGAATCGTCAGAATGGAAATCTTCATGTTGGTGGTCAAGCAAATCAATGTCGAGATATAGTACCAGGACCGATTGATTGTTTAAGTTTATATCATTCTATTCATCAAGATTTATATGAGAAGTTAAGAGATGGTTTAATAGATAAGGAAGTATATCAAGAATTTGAATCAGTATTAATCACGAGGATAGGAAGAATAGAGAAGATGAGAACAAATATAGCGGAGTATTATCAATATCGTAGAAATCCAATCACAGAGAAGATATTTGAGGAGAGTGATCATTTATCTTTAAGAATGAAATTTTTGAAAAAAGAATTGGATGAGAAGAAGTTTAAATCTTTACTACATATGAAGACAAAAAAAATTCAATTCCAAAAATTAGTACATGAATTATGTGTATCATCTGTACAGATATGGGGAGGTTTAATATGGAGTTTAAAGGAGGCGAAGAGTATAGCAGATTTTTTGAGGTTATATGATATGATAGAGGATGTTCGAAAAAGTACCAATGAAATGATTATATCTTTAAAGGAGAAACATAATTATCAGAGTCGATTAGAGATAGATGAATTTTTAAAGATACCAGCATACGCTTAGTACTCTTTCTTTTATTTTTTTAAAATAAAAGAAAGAGTAAAATGAGTTTCTACTTAAAAAAAAAGTATAAAAAGAAGTTAGGAGTCAAAAATGAAGAGACGTACCATCACAAAAAAGATAGAAAAGATTGAAAATGGAATAGAATGTCCTATATGTATTAATGAATGTAAAAGAGAAGATATCTTTAAATGTTTTTCATGCAATCAGGAATATTGTATTGAATGTTCAAAGACATATTTATTAAGTTCAACACAGGACCCTCATTGTCTACATTGTAGAACAGTGATTCCCTATGATATATTTGTAGAAAAGTTTGATATGAAATGGAGATTGGGGGATTATAAGAAGCAGAAAGAGAAGATATTATGGGACAAGGAACAGGCACTACTACCAGCGACGGTAGGTATGTTAGAGAGGAAGAAGGAGGTGTCAAAGATTCAAAAGAAGAAGAATGAGTTATATGCGAAGATAGCGGAGTTGGATGCGGAGATTTATGCGATAGAGGGAGAGGTTCGTTCAAAGAAGGTAGTTAAATATACTTGGACACAGACATGTCCCACGAAAGACTGTAAAGGATTTTTGAATGGAAAATATGAATGTTCAATCTGTGACAAGAAGTATTGTAAGGATTGTATGGAGGAGTTAAAGGGGAAGGAGCATGAATGTAATGAGGAGTTAAAGGAGACGATGAAATTGATACGAAAGGAGTCGAAACCGTGTCCGAAGTGTGGAGAATTTATAAGTAAGATATCGGGATGTGACCAGATGTTTTGTACGGGTTGTGGTACGGCGTTTAGTTGGAATACGGGTCAGATAGAGAAGGGTGTGATACACAATCCACATGCTCATCAGTTCTTTCAGAATAATCAGGAGGCATATCAACAGTATAGACAGACATTGGATGCGGGAAGAGGTGGAGTAGCGGGGGCTGGAGAGTGTAGACCATTAATACCACAGGTATTTGATTTATCGAAGATACCGGGATATATTAAACCGACACCTCGTTATAATTATGGATATGGTTATGGTATGTATGTACCACAAAATACAACAGTAAAGCAGGAGAAGGAGGTAGAGAAGAGTGTATTTATTCGTTTACCGGAGTATCATCGTTCGATAGCGGAGTATAATCAATATGCGAGAAATCGTATAGAGAGACAGTTAAATGAGGAGGATGAGAATTTGGATTTACGAGAGAGGTATTTAGAGAATAGTTTACCGGAGAAGAGTTTTAAGTCGACTTTACACATGAGGGAGAAGAAGAGATTATATAGAAAGAGAGTACATGAGATAATAATATCAACAGTGATGATTATGGGAGGATTATTATGGAGTGCGATGGAATGTAAAACGGAGGATGATTTAAAGAAGATACAGAAGATGTTTTTGGAATTGAGAGATAGTACAAATGAGATGTTAAAGAAACTAGCGATAGAACATAAGTATACAACAAGTGTTGAGATATCACCGGATATGAGAATACCCTCCTACTAAACTTTAGTTGATTAACTGCGTTAATCAACACCTCGCCCTAAGGGCGAGTGCACACTTCGTGTGCAAGTTGGACTGCGTCCAACGCGAACCTGCAGGTTCGCAATTTTAAATAAATAGTATTGGTATAATTAGTGATAATACTATATTTTTTTTTGTATTTATGGAAAAAAACCAAATAGGGTTTTTTTCTAATTAAAAGAATATTTATTATCAAGTTTTACAGAATCAACAAAGTTGATTCTCTATGTTGTCCCCCCTAAAGGGGGAACTTACCAAGGCAGGGCACTTATTCGTGAATAAGTATTGGTTATCCGTGCTGTAGCCGGATAACCGTTCAAATAGTTATAAAGAATTCGTTTTTAAGTAAGAATGATAATAGAGACTATTGTGTCTCTATTATCAAATTCTGATTATCTTTTATCCTATTTAACCAACTAGTTCTCGAATCTGGATTTTGGATCTTTAAAAATGCTTGCATTTTTAAAGGTGGTGACCCCCCTCCCACCTAGATGAAGAGTGCACTCGCCATTAGGGCGATGTGTTGATTGATTTATATCAATCAACTAATTATGTAGATTATGATGTTGTTGTTTAATAAGTACAAATATGAGAACAATAAAAAGTAATAGTAAAAGAAAGAAGATAAAAGCTGTTAGTATAATGTAAGGATATAAACGTTCAAAGATAAAAGTAAAACTAGGTTCAATGATATAGGTAGATATCTTTTTTTTATTCTCTTCTTTTTGAAGTTGTTGAATACAGATATCGAGTGCTTCGTTAAAAAGAGATGTTTTAATAGGATGCATATTTTTTTTTACTATTTAAACGAAAGAAAAGAAAGAAAATAAATATACGAGTAGAGTGTGAGATTGATTTATATAAAAAAAGTCGAAAGAATAAATAGAGAGAGTAGAATGAAAATTGAATCTAATAAAATAGGATTTAAAAAAATGGATGAAAATATTCAACTCATCTTTAATGATATGGAAGTAATTAAATTTTGGTCTCCTGAATTAAGAGTACCTTTCGGTGTAGATGAAAACTTTGGAAAACATTATATTCGATTAGAATTAGATAAAGATAATAAACAACATCAAAATTTAAAAAAGATTATTGATAAAGTGGAGAGTATTCTTAAAAAAAAGATGGAATTAGATGATTTTGAAATGAAAAGTATTTTTAGAAGAAAGATGGGTGAAAATGATTTAATGGATGTTCGATTAAAACAGATTAAATCAAAAGTCATCACCGAAGTTGAATATGAAAATAAAAGAGATAATTATTTAAAAACTGTTTATGATATTGAAAAAGATTCTATTGTCAAAATATACTTTGAAGTTCATGGTTTTTGGGATTATCGAATTGAAGGTGAAAAAAAAGAACATAAAGTAGGTTTGATTCTAAATGCTCTCAAAATAAAAGTTCTTGATAAAAAATATTCGCGTAATAATCAAGAAGATTTTTTAACATTTTAATATTAATATAATGGCTTTATCAATTATTCAACCTACTAAAAAAATTTATTCAATGTCAAAACTTCATTATGAATATGTAAAAGAAGACAGATATTTATATTTATATGATCAACAAAATCAAATGATTTATTATACTACACCTATTTTAAAAGTTTATAAAAATTTATATGAATCAAATAATAACTATTATTTAGTTTTAGATTTAGATAATGAAGATGATGTCAATAATGATATTTATAATTTTAAATCTAAATTAGATAAATTATATGGTAAATCTCAAGATGAGGTTCGTAAAAATTATAAGGAGATTTTTTCTAATTCAAAAGGTATTATTGATAATATCACTTATGAAACTTGTGTAAAGAGACCTTTTACTGGTTCACGAGGTCAATTAATAAAATTATTGATATCAGAGGAGGATGAGGAATTATTTAGAAGAATTGAGAATGTGATAGATGGGGAAAATATTCGTTGTGAAATGGTATATAAGGGATTAAAAAAGATTCAAGGAGGAAAAATGTTAGAAGAATATGTTCTCATTAATTTTATCACAGAACAAGAATGGATGTCTGAACTTACTCGTAAAATGTTAAATCCTTATCGCACAAATTTAAATATTAACATTCAACCTACTCAAGAATCAACTATTCAAGAAGAAAAAGAAGCTAACCAAACAATCAATTGTATAAAAGAAGAATTAATGATTCAAGTAGAACCATCTATTCAAAAAAATGAAGAGACACAAAAATTAGATTCAGAAGAATTATTAATAACAAATGAAGAGACACAAAAATTAGATTCAGAAGAATTATTAATAACCAATGAAGAGACTAAGTTAATAGATTCAGGAGAATTGATAACAACAAATCAGGAGATGAAAAATTCAGATGATGAATATGAAGATTTAATGGATGTGATATCTTTAATGGATAAAGAGAATTTATCAGAAGAGATTAAGAAAGAAAAGAATTTAAAGAGACCGAAAGAGAGTGAAAAGGGGAAAAAGACGAAAAAAAAATCAAAAGAAGAGAAAGAAAATGAAAAGAAGGAGAAGAAAAAAGATTTTTTACATAAGATGAAAAAAATAAATGAACCTGAATCTATGGATAGTGACGCTGATAACTTAAGTGATAATGAAGAATTTTCAAAATTATCCAAAAAAGAAAAAGAAAAATTCAGAAAAATATATAGAAATATGAAACGTAGCTAAATAAAAAAATAAACCAAGAATAAAATGACCATTTTCCATCATATTCGTTCTTTTTTTTATTTTTGAATATAGATATTTATATCTATATATGAATTAAGTTGAGATACTATTTTTTTTCAAGAAGAAAAAGGTAAGAAAAAATAGGAAAAGAAGTTTTTTCTCATTTTGATTAAAAGAAAAAAGATGAATTAAAAAGAGAATTAATTAAATTATGTTTATGATTTTAGATTTTTTTTATTATTTTATAGTATATAGAAGTAAATATGGCTAACTTAAATGAATCATATAGAATTGTTATCGGAATTATCGTTGTATTAGCTCTTGCATTCGGTATTTATTATTATATGAATATGGGAAAGACTGTTGAGGCACCTCGTATGATGGAAGAAGCTCCTCAACAAGAGATGTCTGTATCAAGTGATGTACAAGGTATGGGTAACCCTCGTTCTCAAATGGGTGGTGAACCTCAACAACAAATGATGGAACATTTTGAACAAGATCCTGGTGTCATGGCCACTCAAGAGACTCAAAATGAATATCCTAAACAACAATTATCCGCTCAAGAACTTTTACCTCAAGATAACTCCTCCCAATGGGCTCAAGTCTACCCCACCGGTGAAGGAAGTTTGAAAGATCGTAACTTCTTACAAGCCGGTTATCATATTGGTATCAACACCGTCGGTCAAACCTTACGCAATGCCAACTTACAACTCCGTTCTGAACCCCCTTGCCCTCAAGTCAAAGTATCTCCCTGGATTCAATCTACCATCGAGCCCGATCTTGGTCGCAAACCTTTCGAAATCGGTGGTTGTGCTTAAACATTTTCTTCTT